>Ga0247771_1000003_pt1 | contig 211455 bp, 148 predicted proteins | sample UWRJL197509C6_FD_179948 | JGI IMG/M metagenome (GOLD analysis project Ga0247771, IMG submission 179948) | Plant litter microbial communities from Arlington Agricultural Research Station in Wisconsin, United States - UWRJ-L197-509C-6 | ecosystem: Environmental > Terrestrial > Plant litter >... | reverse complement strand
AACAAGCAGGCGGGCAAACGGGGTCTGGTCACCGAGACCGGCGCGGGCCAGTGGGGCAGCGCGGTCGCGCAGAGCGCGGCGATGTTCGACATGTCCGCCAAGGTGTACATGGTGAAGGTGAGCTTCCAGCAGAAGCCCTACCGGCGGTCGCTGATGGAGACGTTCGGCGCGGTCTGCGTGCCCAGCCCGAGCGTGGAGACCGCGGCGGGCCGCGCGGTGCTGGCGCTGCACCCGGATTCCCCCGGCAGCCTCGGCATCGCGACCTCGGAGGCGATCGAGGCGCACTCGACCGACGACTCGCTCGGCTACGTCCTCGGCAGCGCCGCGAACCACGTGCTGGGCCACCAGACAGTCATCGGCCAGGAGGCGTTGCGCCAGTTCGAACTGGCCGACGACTACCCGGACATCGTCGTCGGCTGCGCCGGCGGCGGCAGCAACCTCGCGGGCCTGTCGTTCCCGTTCCTCGGCGCGAAGCTGCGCGGTGGCCAGGACGTCCGGGTGATCGCCGCCGAGCCCGCCGCCTGCCCGACCCTGACCAGGGGCACGATCGCCTACGACTACGCGGACTCCGCGGGCCTCACGCCCCTGTTCCGCATGCACACGCTCGGGCACGGGTTCGTCCCGCCGACCTTCCACGCGGGCGGCCTGCGCGCCCACGGCATGGGCCAGCTGGTCAGCCGCGTGGTCGAGGACGGGATCATGGAGGCGACCGCGGTCACGCAGAAGCGCTGCTTCGAGGCCGCCGTCCAGTTCGCCCGCTCCGAGGGCATCCTGCCCGCTCCCGAGTCGACGCACGCGATCCGCGTCGCGATCGACGAGGCGTTGCGGTGCAAGGAGGAGGGCCGCTCCAAGACCATCCTCTTCGGACTGTCCGGGCACGGTCACTTCGACCTCACCGCGTACGAGCGCTTCTTCGCGGGCGAGCTCGACGACACGGTCCTGGACGACGAGACCGTCGAGCAGGCGCGGCAGTCGATCCCCGAGCAGGTGTGGGACCTGGCCAGGGCGGCGAAGTGACCGACGACGGCTGGGGCTGGCGGGCCCGCATCGGGATCCTCGTCATCCACAAGGACCCCGTTCCGGAGGCGGAGATCCAGGCGATGGCGCCACCCGGCGTCGCCGTGTACGCGGCCCGGTTCGAGAGCCCGCGCAAACCGGGCTCGGACTTCCAGGGCGACCACGCCGCCGCGCTCGCGGACTCCCCGGACATCGCGCGGGGGCTGGAGCACCTCGGCCAGTTGCGGCTGGACGTCATCTGCCTGTGCTTCGGGTCGAGCAGCTTCCTCGCCGGGGCGGGGTTCGACGAGCGGTTCTGCGAGCAGGCCACCCTCCGGGCGGGCGGCACGCCGGTCACAACCGCCCCGCTCGCGATGCTCGACGCGATGCGCGCGCTGGGCATCTCCCGACCGCACCTGGTGAGCCCGCCGTGGTTCACCGCGACGAGCTACGCGGCGGCCGAGAAGTACTTCGCGGACACGGGTCACCCGTTCGCCGGGCAGATGCGGTTCGACCTCGGCGCGGGCTGGCGCGACCGCGACACCTACGAGATCTGGGACCTCGGCGGGCAGTGGGACGTGCGGCCGGAGGAGGTGTACCGGCAGGCGCGGGATTCCCTGCCCGCGCACGCCGACGGCATACTCGTGCCGGGAAGCGGCTTCCGCAGTCTGGAAGCCGTCGAACCGCTGGAGAGGGACCTGGGGGTCCCGGTCGTCACCTCCAACCAGGCCTGCCTGTGGCAGTGCCTGCGGCTGGCGGGGGTGCACGACCCGGACCTCGGGGTCGGCCGGCTGTTCACCCGTTCACTGTCACCGACGGCTGGTTAGGACGACATGCCCACGATCTCGACACTGCTTTTATTCGCCGCAGCCACCATGGCGCTGCTGGTGGTCCCCGGACCGGCCGTGGTGTACATCGTCACCAGAACGGTCGCGCAGGGCCGGGCGGCGGGACTGCTGTCCGTGCTCGGCGTCCACGTCGGGTCCATCTTCTACGTGCTGCTGACGGCGTTCGGCATGTCCGCGCTGCTGCTGGCGTCGGCGACGGCGTTCCAGATCGTGAAGTGGGTCGGCGTGGCCTACCTGGTGTGGCTCGGCGTGCAGAAGCTGTGGCTCCAGAAGACCGACGACGGCTCGGTCGCGGAGCCGCCGCCCATGTCGAACGCCCGCATCTTCGGCCAGGGCGTGCTGGTCAACATCCTGAACCCGAAGACGCTGGTGTTCTTCGTGGCGTTCCTCCCGCAGTTCGTCGACCCGGCCCGCGGCTCGGTCGCGCTGCAACTGCTGCTGTTCGGCATCGGGTTCATCGTGCTCGGCATCCTGAGCGACGGCACGTACGCGCTGCTGGCGAGCGTGCTGGCGGGACGCATCCGCAAGACGCCGAAGGCGCGCCGCCGCCTGGACCTGTCCAGCGGCGTGGTCTACCTGCTGCTCGGCGCGGTCGCGGCGTCGATCAGCCGGGCCTGACCGACCCCGACGTCCCCCTCGCCCCGGCCGGGTTCGTTCCCGGCCGGGGCTTCGTCGTCCCGAACCCTCTTCGAACCGACTTTTAGTCCACGTGGCAAGGAATATCGAGTTCTCCGCCCCGCCTGGCGACGCTCGGACCGACACGATGGAGTGATCATCTCCGCCGCGTCGGCGAGCCGTCGGGTCGCGGCCTCGGCCGGTGATGTCCAGTGCTGCCGCACAGGGACCGGGCGCCGTCGGCGCCCGAGGCGGAGAAGGGACTGGCAGGCGTGGACGACCACACAACCGTGCTCATCGTGGGCGCGGGGCCGTCGGGACTGGTGCTCGGCAACCTGTTGCGGGCGGAGGGGATCGAGACCCTCGTCGTCGAGCGGGCGGAGCGTGAGCAGGTCCTCACCAGAGCGAGAGCCGGGTTCCTCGGGCCCCACAGCGCGAGAGTCCTGGCCGAGCACGGGCTCGGCGCGGGAATGCTCCACAAAGGACGAACACACGGGGTGTGCGCGTTCCGGGGCGGTGACGGCGAGTTCGAAGTGGACTACTCCCGGCGGGGCCGGGGTGAGGCGCACACGGTCTACCCGCAGCAGGACCTGGTCTCCGACCTGATCGAGGAGTACCTCGACCGCGGTGGCGCACTGCGGTTCGGCGTCACGGTCACCGACGTCGACCCGCGAACGGCCACGATCGCCTACCGCGACGCGACCGGCACGGGCCGGGCGAGCGGCCGGTTCCTCGCCGGGTGCGACGGGAGCAACGGCGTGACCCGGCACGCGTTGCCGGAAGCGGTGACCAGGCACCGGCAGGACCACGGCGTCGCCTGGCTGGCGGTGCTCGCCGAAGCCCCGCAGAGCATGGCGGCGGTCACCTACGCCCTGCACGACGACGGGTTCGCCGGCCACATGGCGCGCAGCCCCGACGTGACGCGCTACTACCTCCAGGTCCCGCCGGACGACGATCCGGAAGCCTGGACCGACGACCGGATCTGGGCCGCGCTGGACGTCCGGATGCGCACCGCGGAGTTCGGCCCGCTGCGGCGGGGCAGGATCACCGAACGCCGGATCGTGCACCTGCGCTCCGAGGTCGTCGACCCCATCCAGCACGACCGGCTGTTCCTCGTCGGCGACGCGGCCAGCGTGATCAGCCCGTCGGCGGCCAAGGGCGCCAACCTGGCGATCATGGAGGCCGAGGTGCTGGCCCGCGCGCTCGTCGACGCGCTGCGCCACGACGACCACACCGCGCTCGCCGCGTACTCGAGCACCTGCCTGCCGCGCATCTGGCGGGCGCAGGAGTTCTCCCGCTGGATGATCGACCTCCTGCACGGTCCGACCGACGGCTCCGCCGACTTCCAGCGCGGCCTGCGCCACGCGCGCCTCGACAGCCTGCGCGATTCCCAAGCCCACCAGCACTTCTTCGCCGAGCACTACGTCGGCATCTGACCAACGGGGACAACACCACCATGATCTCGACGACAACACCCGCGCTCGCGACAGCCGACCTCGCCCGCGTCACCGCGGCGGCCGCCCTGCTCGGTGCCACCGACACCGCGTCCGCGCTCGCCGCAGCCCTGCCTTCGCTGGACGAGGACCACCGCACCGCCCTGGCAGGGCACGTCACCCTGGACCACGTCGCACTGCTGATCTTCCCGGAGACCCTCGACGGACTGGCCGAAGAGCTGACCGCGCAAGGCTTCCCGGTCGGCCGGGCGACGCCGAGCGTGGTCGTCCGCGAACGGTTGAGCACCCGCTACGGCGTGCCGTCCGACGACCTCGACGTGCGCATCCTGCGCTTCCCGGTCGCCGACCGCACGGGCCTGTCGCGCGAGGTGGAGCTGTTCGCGATGGCGACGCCGCCGGACCTGGCGCACATCGCCGAGGACGAACGCCGCACCGGCCGCGAAAGCCACTTCGCGGTGACCGTCCGACGGCCCGATCCCGTGGTGCTGCGGGGACTTCGCGCGGCCATCACCACCGCGATGCGCCCGGACGGCGGCGGCTACAACGGCCACGAGGACTCCACCGTCCTCTACTTCCGCGACGAGCACGGCGACGCCCCGTCGTTCCGCAGGCTGGAACTGGTCTGCGCGGGCCGGTTCCCCCGGCTGCTCGCCACCCACCAGCGCGAGTCGTGCGCGGGCACCGAACTGCTGCGCCTGCTGACCGGCGCGTGGGCGACGAGGGCCGTCGCCACCGCGGCCGAACTGCGGCTGTTCGACCACCTGGAGACGCTGGACGACGTGTCGGACCTCGCCGCCGCCACCGGAGCCGACCGGCCCAGCCTGGTCCGGCTCCTGCGCTACCTGACGGCGCTCGGCGTCGTGCGCACGGCGGGCGCGCGCCACGGCCTCACCGAACTCGGCGCGCTGCTGCGCTCCGACCCGCCGGGCTCGATGCGCCCGCTGGCGCTGATGTACGGCGGCCCGTTCTACCGGTCGTTCGGCGCGTTGACCGAGTCCGTCCGCGACGGCGAGGAGTCCTACGCGAAGGTCTTCGGCTCCCACCACTTCGAGCACCTGGCCGCCGACCCGGACCTGGCCGAGCTGTTCCACCGGTCGATGGCGTCCAGCAACGCCGTGTTCGCCGGTGTGCCCGGGGTTTTCGACTTCTCCACCGCGCGCACGGTCGTGGACGTGGCCGGCGGCAACGGCGAACTGCTGTCCCGCGTCCTGCACGCCAACCCGGCGCTGCACGGCGTGCTGATGGACCGCCCGCACGCGTTGACCGCGGCACGGGCGCGGCTGGCGGACGTCGCCGACCGCGTCACCCTCGTCCCCGGCGACTTCACCGAGTCCGTCCCCGGCTCCGGAGACGTCTACCTGCTCTCGCGCGTGCTGCACGACTGGGACGACGACCGGTGCCGCACGATCCTCGCCGCGTGCGCGCGGTCCATGCCCGCCCACGCGGAACTGCTGGTGGTCGAACGCCTGCTGCCGGAGTCGGGTGGGGCGGACGACCTGTCGATCCCGTGGGACGTCCACATGCTGTGCAACACCGGCGGCCGCGAGCGGACCGCGTCGGAGTACCGGGCGCTGCTCGCCGACGCCGGTTTCGAGGTGGTGGACACCCACCCGCTGCCGCTGGACGCGCACCTGGTGCGCGCCCGGCGGCATGGCTCACGGTGACGGGACGCGGCGTGCGCGGAGGAAACCCCAGCCCACCAGGAACGCCGCCACGACCGTGAGCGCGAGACCCGCCAGGGTGATGCCCTGGCGGAACTCCGCGGTCTGGGCGGCCGTCCAGGTCGCCGTGGCCACCTCGCCGGTGAACAGCGCCGCGAGGACGGTCCCGGCGACCGCGACGCCGAGTCCGGTGGCGACCTCGCCCGCCGTGTCCACGAGGGCCGCGCCGACGGTGGTCCGGCCCGCGGGCAGGCCGCGCATCACGTTGGTGCCCGCGACGACCCCGACGACGCGCATGCCCGCCGCGACCAGCACAAGGGCGAGCGCGATCCACGGGTAGCCGAGGCGGCCCAGCAGCCCGTAGACGGCGAGCCCGCACACGACCGCCGCGGCGCTGAGCCAGGCGGCGCGGTCGAGACCGACGCGGGTGACCAGCGGGCCGATGAGGGCGCCGCCGCCGATGAGCACGACGACCTGCGGCAGCATCCCCAGCGCGGCCTGGCCGGGCGTCCAGCCGAGGTCGAGCTGGAGTTGCAGGGTCACGAGGTAGCCGAGGCCCGCGGTCGCCAGGCTCGCGGCGGCCTTGAACGCCAGGCCGCTCGACACGAGCGGCCTGGCCACGAGCGCGAGGTCGAGCAGCGGGTGCCGGGCCGTGCGCTGGCGGACGACGAACAGCACGGCCACCACGACGGCGGCGACCACGGTCAGCCAGGGGAGCGGCGAACCGGCGCCCCCGTCGACGAAGAGCGTCGGCGTGACCAGCGCGAGCACGATCGCGGCCGTGCCCAGCACCGCGCCCGCGGCGTCCACCGGGTCGCGGTGCAGCTCGTCCGCCCGGTCGGCCGGGATGCCGCGGCGGATGCCGACGAACGCGAGCGCGGCGACCGGCACGTTCACCAGCAGCAGCACCTGCCACGGGGCGAACGCCAGCACGAACCCACCCGCCACCGGCCCGACCGCGAGGCCCACCAGACCGACGGTCGAGATCAGCGCTGTCGCCCGGACGCGCAGCCCGTCCTCGTCGAACAGCCGGAACGCCAGGGCGAGCGACCCCGGTGTCGTCATCGCGGCCGCCACGCCCATGGCCGCGCGGACGGCGATGAGCTGCTCGACCGTGGTGACGAACGCGGTCGCCAGGCTGGCCGCGGCCAGCAGCGCGAGACCGACCAGCATGACCTTGCGGCGGCCCACCCGGTCGGCCAGTGCGCCGAGGGCCAGCATCAGCCCGCCGAACACGACCGCGTACACGCCGGTGACCCACTGGAGCGCGGTCGTCGACGCCGACAGCTCACGGCCGATGCTCGGCAGAGCGACGGTGAGGATGGAGTTGTCGAGCATCTCGAACAGGAACACCGCGGACAGCCCGGCGAGCGCTACGCGCGCTTCGCGGAGGGATCGCGGTGGGAGGGGGATCGGGGTGTCGGCACCCGTGCGGCGAACGTCCACAGCACACTCCTTCGTGGTGAAGAAGTGGCGGATCGGTCGATACCGCGTGTGCGCGCATGGCCTTGACCACGCGTTTTTACTTCCAGTGCCCCGATCGTACCTCGTCGTCCACCGGTGGGCGCGGTCGGGCAGCTAGGCTCGGGCCATGATGATCATCGTTGCGGGATCGGCGAGGTAGCGGCGTGGACCTGGGATTGACCGGGAGGACGGCGCTGGTCACCGGCGCGAGCCGGGGCATCGGCCGCGCGGTCGCCGAGCTGCTGCTCGCCGAGGGCGCGCGGGTCGTGGCGATCGGCCGTGACGAGGAACGCCTGGAGGGATTGGCCGCCGAACACGGCGGGGAAGCGCTGGCGTGGGCCGCGTGCGACCTCCGGACCGACGAGGGGTGCGCCGCGGCCGTCCAGGCGGCGGTGGACGCGTTCGGCGGCGTCGACGTCCTGGTGAACTGCGCGGGCGCGGCGGGGATGGCCAACGTCCTCGACGTCAGCCGGGCCGAGATCGAGGACGCGCTGGCGCTCAAGTTCCACGGCTACCTGCGCCTCGCGCAACTGGTCGCCCCGCACATGAAGGCCAAGGGCTGGGGCCGGATCGTCAACGTCTCCGGCGGCGCGGGCACCAGCCCCACGGCCGACAACCTGCCGACCAGCCTGGCGAACATCACCGTCCACAACGCCACCCGCGCGCTGAGCGACGAACTCGCCCCGCACGGCGTGCTGGTCAACCTCGTGAGCCCCGGCCTCACCCTGACCGACCGGGCCCGCACGCTGTTCGCCGCGCGCTCGGAGCAGGTCGGCGTCCCCGCGGACGAGGTGATCGAGCAGGCCGGGGCGTCCCTGCCCGCGGGTCGGGTCACCACCCCGGAGGAGGTCGCCCGCGCGGTGGCGTTCCTCGCCTCCGACGCGTGCGGCTACGTGTTCGGCTCGGTCCTGTACATGGACGGCGGAGCCCGCCGGGCCACTCCGTGACCCGCGCGGATCACCCGCTTTCGATCACTCCCCGGTCGCGGGGCGCGTCGACGACCTGAGGTGTTGATGCCGTGTTTTCCAGCTGGTCGAGCTGGGCCACGACGTGGGTCAGGCGTTCGGCGAGCCGGGGGATGGTGCTGGGCGGGAGGTAGCTGTCGGCCCCGGCGTCCAGGAGACGGCGGACGGGGCCCTGGTAGCTGATCCCGAACTCCTCGTCCTCCAGTTCCGTGATGACCACCCGCGCCTTCGGGAACAGCGACCGCAGGCCGCCGATGAGCTGCGGGCTGACCGGCGGGGTCAGCAGCACGTCGGCGCTCTTGGGCGCGGCGTCCATGTCCAGCACGATGTAGTCCGGACCCAGCCGGGTGGACAGCGACGCCCGAGCCGACGACGACAGCTTCATGGCCGTGGCCACGACCTTCACGTCGTCGGGGATCGCCGACGACGGCTCGGCGTGCGCCGTGGTGGACAGGCCGGAGATCGACGCGATGGGCGCGCCGTCGCGCGTGACCACCAGGTTCTCGCCGGGGCCGAGGGCGTCGATGAGCGCCACGAGGTCCGCGGGCAGGCGGTCCGCGTCGACCCGGTCGCCGTCCATCAGCCGCGGGAGGTCGACTGGACGGCGGCGGCTCGGAGACTCGTCACGAAACCGATCTTGCCACGGTCGGCGGGGTCGGAGTCGTTTGGCGGCGCGGAAGGTCCGCGCGTACCCGCCCGTGCCGTCGAGGGTCGACGCGCCGCCGTCGTCGCCGAAAGTCGGGCCGTCGGCGCTCTTGCGGCCGGCCAGGACACGGCGGTGGCCCTCGTCGTCGATGCCCAGGTAGATGCCGACCTGTGAGACGCGCGCCGACGTGGCCGTGAAGAACAGCAGGTCCCCCGGTTGCAGTCGGGAGTAGTCCCTGGTGTCCGGACCGACGCGGGTGCCGGGGCCGGTCTCCGCCATCGCCGTGGCGCTGCGGGGGAGCCCGGCTCCCGCGCCGTCGTCGCCCCGCAGCGGGTAGCCCGCGCGGTAGCCGAAGACCATGCGCACCAGGCCCGCGCTGTCGAGCGACCCGCCGTCGGCCCTCAGGTAGCGGTCCACGTCGGCGTCCTCGGCGAACGCGGCGTCGCCCGCGACGCGGAGCCCCGCGCCGTCCCGCACGGATGGAGCGCCGTCGACGTACTGCATCGCGACGGCGAGCACGTCCTGGGCGGGTCGGCGAGCCGCTCGAACCGGTGGCCACCCCCGTCCCGGCTCCCTTCCGAGGTCGCCACGACCGCGGCGACCGCCGTCTCGTCCCGCTCCTGACCCGCGTAGTGCACCGAAGCCGTGCCGGACACCGCGATCACCACGGCCAGCACCAGCCACCGCGCCGTCGTCGCCCTCATCCCGTCACACCGCCGGGACGAGGCCGACGAGGACACCGCTGACGAGCACGGTGTAGCTGACCAGGCTCACGCCGCCGGTCGCCAGCAGCGTCGGACCGGGCGGTTGGCGCACCAGCTGGTACGCGGTCAGCCCCGGCACCACGAACCCGAGCGTCTGGTGGACGAACAGCAGCGGGAAGTCGGCCTGCACGAACACCACCAGGGACGTCTGGAGCACCACGCCGAGCAGCACCACCGCCGCGAACAGCCGTTTGCCGTAGAGGATCACCATGCGCTGCGACGCTTTCGTGCCCGCGCAGGTGAGCGCGGTCATCAGCACGATGATCGCGGCCCTGCGGTAGTCCTCCACCAGCGTCAACGCCAGCCAGCCCGGCGTGATCATGCCGCCGGGGGACAGGTTGGTCGCCAGGTAGCAGCCCAGCGACAGCAGCAGGCCGATCGCGAGACCGATGGTCGCGATCTCCGGCGCCAGTTCCGCGGTGGTCATCCGCGCCCCTCCATCGTCGCGACCAGCAGCTTCGCCAGTTCCTCGATCAGCAGTTCGCCCTGGCCGTGGATGTTGCCGACGGCGACCAGGGACCAGTCGCCGTCCTGCCCGGCGAGCAGGTCCCGCACCAGCTCCGGCGCGGACCGGTGGCCGCCGAGGTCGACCACGCGGTCCTGCCAGCCCGCCGGGATCGCCGCCCGCGCGCTGCGGGTGGGCTCGCCGATGAGCACCACGCGCCGCGGCGCGATCCGCGGCACCAGCGCGCCCATCTGGCCGTTGCGCTCGACCCGGTCCGGGCGGCAGTTGACCACCACGTCCAGCGGGTCGCCGATGGCGCCCTGCGCGCGCAGCCGGTCGATGTTCATCAGCGTCGACTCGGGATCGTTGGCGGCGAACACGTTCGCGAACCGCAGCCCGCCCCCGTCGACGCGGTAGTGGTGCACGCGCAGCACACCGGGATCGGGCGGCGCCGCCCACATCCCTTCGAGCGCGGCCCCGTGCGGCACGTCGAGCAGGTCGGCGACGGCCAGCGCGATGGCCACGTTCTCCTTGAACGTGATCCAGTCGAACCCGCTCATCTCGGCGTCGGTCACCGACTCCGGGTCGACCACCACCAGCTCGCAGTCCCGCTTCGCGGCCTCGGCGCGCAGGATCGCCAGCCGGTCCCGCTCCGCGGTCACGCACACCCCGCCCACCGGCATCGACCGGCAGAGCGAGCGCGCCACGTCGTCGAGCGTCGGCCCCATCTCCGCCAGGTGGTCCTCGCGGACGTTGCACAGCACGCCGATGGTGGAGCGGATCAGCTTGCGCTGGTTGACCTCCTGCAACTCCGGCAGGACGGCCATGCACTCGATCACCAGCGCGCCCGGGCCGGTAGGCGGCGGCGCGGCGGACGATGCCGAGCTGCTCGACGACGTTGGCGATGCCGAACTTGCGGTACACCGGCTCCTCGCCGCCGTCGGGGTGGATGAACCGGGCCGCGGTGCCGGTGGTCTTCGCCGCCGTGACCACCCCGCCGCCGCGCAGGGCCCCGGCGCACAGGCGGGTGATGGAGCTCTTGCCGCGGATGCCGTTGACCAGCACGCGGTGCGGGATGGCGTGCAGACGGGCGTAGTGGCGGCGCTGTTCGAGGATCCCTCCCAACAGCAGGGATCCCGTGCCCAGCAGCAGGACGCAGTAGAGGGAGGTCATTTCGCCACCTGCTCGGCCAGGGGAGCGGTGATCCGGTCGAGCGCGAGCGCCGGTCTGAGTGGGATGGCCGGGACGGCCGCCGGCTCCCGTCCGCACAGCTCCACGCAGGACGCGACGGTGCCGATCTCGTCCTGCCGCTGGGGATGGCCGTCGCCGGCCCGCGTGCCCGCCGCGACCAGTTCCGCGGCCTCGGCGACCCGGCGCAGCGGCCGCACCACCACCAGTTCGTGCCAGCCGCCCAGCAGGAGCGCGAGCACGACGACGACCAAGGCCGCGGCCCGCGCCCCGTCGCGCATGGAGTTGTTCGCCCCCACCGGGTCCTCGGCCACGACGACCCAGGCCAGCGCGGCGGCCGCCCCGGTGCGGGCGACGGCTCGGGCGGTGATCAGCGTGACGCCGTCGACGCGGCCGGGGGAGTGGCCGTCGCGCACCTCGGCCGTCGCGGCGCGCAGGGCGGGGTCGGGGAGCCGGTCGAACGCGAGGTAGCCGCGGGTGTCGACGATCGTGCGGTCACCGCCGTCGACCACGCGCACCCTGGCCCCCGCGGGTTGCAACGGCGCGACCAGCCGGGTGATGTCGAGTTCGCCGACGAGCGTCCGGCCGCCGGACAGGCCCGCGTAGGCGTACACGACGGGCACGCGGCCACTGGTGTTGTGCTGGTGCAGACCCGAGCCGTCCGTCGGGAGAACGCCGTCGCGCATGGGTTTCCGGCCGCCGCGCTGGTGCACCGAGCCGTCGCGGGAGGTGGTGTAGACGCTGCGGAACGCCGGGTCGGCGGCCAGTTGGTCGACCAGCGGGTGGAGCTGGTCCGGTGGTGTGCCCCCGGACAGTCGGGCCGCCGCCCGCAGTTCCGCCAGGCTGCCCGCGACGGCGGACCGGAGCGCGTCGGCGGAGCGGTCCAGCCGCAGGCTCTGCTCGGTGACGAGGGCGGCGGGGACGTCGGAGCGCTGCTGGCCGAGGGTGAGCAGCACAGCGCAGGACCAGAGCAGCAGCCCCGCGGTCACCAGCCCGACCAGCACCCGCGCGGGCACGGGCCGGTGTCGGGAGGGCGAGTGGGTGTCGGGGTCGCCGCGCAGCCGTCGACGGCAGCGCTCCAGCGCCACGGCCGTGCGTCGCGCCTCGGCCGGCCGGGACGCGCGCACCGGGGCGTCGCGGTCACCGGAGGCGACGGCGAGCGCGTCGGCCCGCAGCCGCCGGATCGGCGCGACCAAGCTGCGGCGCAGCAGGAGCGTGCCCGCGGTGGCGAGGGCGAGGAGGGCGGCCGCCGGACCGGGGCCGGGCCACCGCGCGGGCGCGGTGTCGGCGGGGAGCCACGTCGTGGTGACCACGGCGAGCCCGAGACCGCCGTCCGCCGCCCCAGTGCTCACCGGCGCGTAGGCGATGACCGGTACGACTGGTCGCGGTCCCGTGGTGGTGGCACCGGTCAGCACGCCGGAGCCCGTCGGGGCGGCGGAAGCGGCCGTGCGGAGCAGGTCGCCCACGTCGATGGGGATCTCCGAGCCCACGTCGCCGAGGACCGTCCCGTCGGCCGACACGAGTCGGACGAACTCGTCGGACGGTGGCACGGTCAGGCGCAGCGTGGTGGTGACCACGAGGGCCTGACCAGCGCGGACGCCGGTCAGCGGCACCGCGCTCAGCACCAGGGGCACGTCCCCGGACCGGGCGCACGGTGAGGCGGCCGAGGCCGACCCCGGATCCCGGAAAGCCTTTTCCGGACCCCAACTCGCCCGCTGTCCGGATCGCGGACTTCACCGGAGGGCTGGCCGCGGACCAGCCCTACCGGCCGCCGGACGCCGCCGAACGAGCCGCGGCGGCCCGCGGTTTCGCCGACGTGGTGTCCCGGACCGGCCCCGCTGGCGCCGACCTGGCGGGGCTGGGGTTCACGGTCGTGGACCTCGTCGACCCGGAGACCGGCAGGCCGTACACCGAGGTCCGGAGCGAACCGGGCACCGACCGGGCGTGGGGGCTCTACCTCGTCGACCGCTCGGCGCCGCCCTCGCTCGCCGTGGAGGTGCCGCACCCCGCGTTCGACCTGAAGACGGAGCTGGTGGGCCTGGACCTGTTCCGCCGCACGCCGGGGGCGGTGCTGATGATCGCGGGCGCGCACCGGCGGGCCGGTGGCGGCCGGGCGGACGTCGCCCACGAGGTCGACTCGGTGTTCCACGTCGTGGCGGCGAACCTGGTCGGGCGCGGACTGGCGCAGGTGCAGGTCCACGGTTTCGACGACGCGTCCGCGCCGGGGTACGACGTCGTGCTGTCCGCCGGATCGGGCGTCGCCGGTGGCGCGGCGACCAGGACCGGTGAGGGCTTCGGGCGAGCGGGTCTGGACACCTGCCTGGCGTGGGAGCGGGTCTGCGCGGGGCTGGAGGGGGAGAAGAACGTCCAGGGGCAACTCGCCAAGACCGCGGGCACGGTCTTCCTGCACGTCGAGCTGAGCCGCACCGTGCGCGACAACGCCGAGTCCCGCACCCTCGTCGCGAAGGCCTTGGCGGACGCGGGGATCGGGGCGCCGTGAGTGGTGTGCCGTCCACAGTGGAGGAAAGAAGGTTGTTGTTAGAAAGTACTTAGCGCGGTCGACCACCCTGGTTCGCAGGCACAAGGCCTAGTCGACCAAGGGGGATTCATCGTGATTCGCAAGGCATTCGCACTGCTGGGAGGGGTACTGGCGACCGGGGCGCTGCTCGCGGCCGCTCCGGCCCACGCCGCCGGGCCGAAGGTCTACGCCGCCACCGGCGAAGACCCGATCTCCATCGCGGCCTACAGCTCCTGTCCGGCCGCGCGGAGCTGCACGTTCAACAACCTCAACGGCGGCACGCCCTACGGGTCGTTCGCCTCGGGTGACGGCGACCTCGCCGACTCCAGCGGCCCGCGCGGGCTCAACAACAGCACCGAGAGCGTGTGGAACCGCACGGGCCAGGACTGGTGCTACTACGACGGCGGGGGCTTCAGCGGGCTCATCTTCATCGTGGGACCGGGTTTCCAGGGCAACCTCGACCCGGTGGACCGCAACAAGGTCAGCTCGTTGCGCATCTGTCCCTGATGTCGGGCGGCGGTCCGCGGCCAGTCCCGGCCGCGGACCGCGTCACCGCGCAGGATCCTGGTGTGCAGGGCCCGGAGGTCGGCGGACGGCTCGACCCCCAGTTCCTCCACCACCGTGCGGCGGTAGGCGGTGTACGCGCGCAGCGCCTCGACCGGCCTGCCGGACACGGCCAACGCCGTCATGAACTGCGCCCGGAGCCGTTCGCGCAGCGGGTGTTCCGCCACCAGTTCGGTGAGCTCGCCGACCAGGTGCGCGCCGCGGCCGAGGTGCAGGTCCGCGTCGACGCGGTCCTCCAGCACGGCCAGCCGCACCTCGTCGAGCCCGTCCGCCAGGTGCCCCGCGCACCGCAGGTCGTCCAGCACCGGCCCCCGCCACCGCGCCAACGCCGTCCGCAACCGGGCCGCGCCGCGCTCAACGTCGCCGTCCGCGAGCAGCCGCCGCGCACACGCCACGTCGTCGCGGAACACGTCCAGCTCCAGTTCCCCGTGCTCGGCCCGCAGCAGGTAGCCACCCCTCGCGGTCGCGATCCGCTCCCGGCCGAGCAGCCGCCGGGCCCGGCAGATGATGCCCTGGAGTTGCGGCTTCGCCGACGCGGGCGGACACCGCCCCCACAGTTCCTCGGACATCCGCCCCGTCGACACGACGTCGTTGGCGTGCGCGACGAGCAGGGCCAACACCGTCCGCGACTGAGGTGCTCCGACCTCGATCTCCACCCCGTTCCGCTCCACCCGGAGCGGTCCGAACAAGCGGAAGTACCACATCCCGCACCCCCCTGCGGTCCGTGCACAACCGGTCCCCACCGGCGCTTTCGAGGGTACAACCGGCGGAGACCGGGGTCGTCACACGATCGGGTGGCACCCGGTCACGGCGCGGCCTGGTGGGTCACGCCTGCCGGGCCGCGAGGTGGTTCGACGCCGTCAGGATCAGCGGATCGCCTTCGGTGACGGCGATCGTGTGCTCGCTGTGGGCGGTGCGGGAGCCGTCGGCCGAGCGGATGGTCCAGCCGTCCGGGTCGTAGACGATCTTGTCCGTGGTGCGGGCGAACCACGGCTCGATCGCCAGGGTCAGGCCCGGCTTGAGCACCAGCCCGCGCCCCGCCCGGCCCTTGTTGGACACGTGCGGCTCCTCGTGCATGGTGCGGCCCAGGCCGTGGCCGCCGAACTCGGTGTTGACGGGGTACCCGTACTGCTCGGCGACCGCCCCGATCGCCGCGGAGATGTCGCCGAGCCGGTTGCCCGACCGGGCGGCGGCGATGCCCGCGTCGAGCGCGCGTTCGGTGGCCTCGATGAGGTGCTCGTCCTCGGGGCGCGGCGTGCCGACGATCAGGCTCCGCGCGGAGTCGGCGACCCAGCCGTCGATGGACACGGCGATGTCCAGGGTCAGCAGGTCGCCGTCGGCCAGCACGTAGTCGTGGGGGAGGCCGTGCAGCACCGCGTCGTTGACCGACAGGCAGATGACGTTGCGGAACGGACCTCGGCCGAACGACGGGGCGTAGTCCCAGTAGCAGGACTCGGCTCCCCGCTCGGCGATCAGCTCGCGGGCGCGGGCCTCGAGGTCGAGCAGGTTCACGCCGGGCACGGCCCGCCGGGCCAGGTCGTCGAGCAGCCCGGCGATGAACGCGCCGGTGACGCCCATCGCCGCGACCTCCTGCGGGGTCTTCAGTTCCAGCACGTGCGGTCCTTCCGGTGGTTGGTATTAAAATACCACCCTAGCGGATCCGTCGGTATTTTCATACCGGTACCGGGTAGACTGGCCGCATGGTTCGCCTCCCCCTGACCTCCGAACAGCTCGCCGCGGGCAAGCGGCTCGGTGCCAGCCTGCGCCGCGCGCGGGGTGAGCGCACTCTCGTGGACGTGGCGCAGGCGGCCGGGATCTCGCCCGAGACCCTCCGCAAGATCGAGACCGGCAGGCTGGTGACCCCGGCGTTCCCCACGATCGCCGCGCTGGCCCGCACGTTGGGCGTGTCGCTGGACGACCTCGCGGACACCCTGGTCCCGGTCGACTTCGAACGCACCGGCTGACCTCGGTTTCAGCCCCGCGCGAAGACGGCGAGCGGGTCGGTGTGGCGCGGCTCCCAGCCCAGCTCGCGGCGGGCCTTGGCGGGGGTGAACCGCTGGTCCAGCGCGAACGCGTCGGCGATCGGCCCCATCTCGGCGCGGGCCTGCTCCAGGCTGAGCGACGTGGTCTTGCCCTCCAGGCCGACCCCGCGCGCGACCGCCTCGGCGATCTGCCGGACCGTCGGGTCCACCCCGCCGACACCCAGGTAGACCGACCCGGCCTCCGCCGACAGCGCGGCGACGTAGAGCCGGGCGAGGTCGTCGACGTGCACCAGCGCCCAGTGGTTCCCGCCGTCGCCGAGGTAGGGGATCGCGCCGTCGCGCACGCCGGGCTGGACGAAGAAGTGGTCGATCAGCCGGTTGTCCCCGCCGTAGAGCAGTCCGGGCTGGACGACCACCGGCCGCCCACCCTCGCTCGCCCGCGCCAGCACCGCGTCCTCAACGGACTTCCGCCACGCCACCAGCGCGGGCGGGTTCCACGGCGCGGTCTCGTCCCGCACCCCGTCCGTGTCGCCGTACACCCAGCAGCCACCGGTGTGCACGTACGTCCCCGCCCCGACCCCGTCCATCATCGCGTTGGCCGCGGCCAGGTCCTCCTCACCCGAGGTCGCCTGAGCGAGGTGCACCACCGCATCCGCCCTCGCCGCCGCACGCCGGAGAACCTCCAGATCCCCCAACCCGCCGCGCACCGCCGCGGCCCCCGCCGCCCCGACGACCTCCTCGGCCCGCTCACTGCGGGCCAACGCCTCCACGCCATGCCCCTGCCGGACCAGCTCCGCGATCGCGGCCCGACCGATGTACCCGGACCCGCCGGTGAGGAAGACCTTCATCGTTGCTCCTTGGCTCGTGTTGTGCTCCTCCACGATGGGCCGCGCGGAAGCACCACGTCCAAGACCTGTTGAGTCCTCGCTGATACCCGCAGGGCATCAGCGGGATGTCACGCGACGGCGGTTCCCTCCAGTTCCACGAGCTGGCCGGGGATCGCCAGTCGCGTCACGCCGAGCATCGTGGTGGTGGGTGCCACCCCGGCCGCGCCCAGTCGTGCGGCCAGCACGCCGTAGTGCGGGAACAGCAGGTCGACGTCGGTCGTGTAGACGATGAGCCGGACGAGGTTCGTCAGGGTCATGCCCGCCGCGTGGAGCACCGCCTCCAGGTTGTCCAGGCTCAACGCCACCTGCGCCGCCATGTCGCCGTCGTGCAGGGGTTTCCCGTCGTCGCTCATCGCGGTCTGCCCGGAGCAGTAGAGGGTCCGCGTGTGCCCGGACACGACCTCACCCTGGTTGAACCCCAGCCCCAGCGACCACGTCGTCGGATTGACGGCCTCGCGTTGCACTGCCACTTCAGCTCCACTTCGCTTCACCGATCTTGTGTGAGTCGATCTTCTCGGCGAATCACGACATCCTCTGTCGGGTATTTCGCTAGGGTTTTCGCGTGCGCGCCGACCGGTTGGTCTCGCTGGTGTTGTTGCTGCGCCAGCGCGGTAGGCTGACCGCGGACGTGCTGGCCCGTGAGCTGGAGGTGTCGACCCGGACCGTGCTGCGCGACATCGAGGCGCTCTCGGCGGCGGGCGTCCCGGTCCACTCCGAGCGCGGGCGGCACGGTGGTTTCGCGCTGCTGCCCGGTTTCCGGACCGAGTTGACCGGGTTGAACCACGACGAGGCCTTGGCGTTGCTGACCTCCGGGTCGGGGCGCGGCGAGCAGGTGTTCGGCCTCGGGTCGGCGCTCGCGTCGGCCCTGCGCAAGGTGGTCGACGCGTTGCCCGAAGGCCATCGGGCCACCGCGAGCGACGCGGCCGGTCTGTTCCTCGTCGAGCCGGAGACCGACCTGCTCTCGCGCAGGCGGACCACCGAGGACGTGCCCGCCCAGGTGTTGACCGAGGTCCGGCGCGCGGTGCTGGCCGGTCACCGGCTCCGCCTCCACTACGCGGCCGCCGGTCAGGAGCCGCGGTGGCGGACCGTGGACCCCCTCGGCCTGGTGACCGTGCGAGACCGGGGGTACCTGCTGGCCACGCGGGCCGGAGCGGACCGCACCTACCGCCTGGCACGGGTGCTGGCCGCCGAGGAACTCCCCGAACCGGCGTCGCGACCGGCCGGAGTGGACCTGGACCGGGTCTGGCGCGACCGCTGCGCGCGGTTCCTTGCCGACGGGCACCTCACCGTGCTGGTGCTGGTGACCCCGGCGCGGCGGGAGGACCTGGTGCGGACCGCGGTCGCCGTCCGCGCCGAGGAGTCCGAGCCCGACGGCAGGCTGCGGCTCGAGGTGACGTTCCAGGACGCCTGGCACGCCGAGTGGGCGCTGTGGCAGCTCGGCGCGGCCGCGGAAGCCCTTGCCCCGCGGTCGTTGCGCGCGTCCCTGCACGCCCGCGCCGCCGCGCTCGCCGCCACGTACGCGGACGGGTGACGGATGTCTCGGCTCGCCGGATAGTCGGACGTCCTACTCTGCGGTGACCCGAACACCCGAGGCAGGAGCACCCCGATGGAGCCCGACGACGTCCTCCTGAGACGAGAGGGCGGCCTCGGCCGCATCGTCCTCAACCGCCCCCGCGCGATCAACGCCCTCACCCACGGCATGGTCACGGCGATCGACACCGCCCTGACCGAGTGGGCCGCGGACGACTCGGTGCACGCCGTCGTCCTCACCGGCGCGGGCGAACGGGGACTGTGCGCGGGCGGCGACATCCGCGGCATCCACGCCGACATCCGCGCGGGCGGCACCGCGTCGGCGGACTTCTGGCGGGCCGAGTACCTGCTCAACGCCTCCATCGCCCGCTACCCCAAGCCCTACGTGGCGATCATGGACGGCATCGTCATGGGCGGCGGTGTCGGTCTGTCGGCCCACGGCGGGGTCCGCGTGGTCACCGAACGCACGGCGCTCGCCATGCCGGAGGTCGGCATCGGCCTCGTGCCGGACGTCGGCGGCACCTACCTGCTGTCCCGCGCGCCGGGTGAACTGGGCACGCACCTGGCGTTGACCGCGTCCGTGGTCGGCGCGGGCGACGCGGTGGCGTGCGGTCTCGCCGACCACTTCGTGCCGGCTGTGCACCTGGCCGACTTCGTCGACGCGCTGGCCGAAGGGGTCGACGACGCCGTGCGGGCGTTCGCGCGGCCCGTGCCCGCCGCCGAGGTGGCGGGGGAGCGGGAGTGGATCGACGGGTGCTACGCCGCCGACACCGTCGAGGAGATCCTCGACCGGCTCCGCGACCTCGGCTCGCCGGAGGCGAAGGACGCCGCCGAGCGGATCCTGGGCAAGTCGCCCACCGCCGTGAAGGTGACGCTGCGGGCGTTGCGCCGCGCCCGTGACCTGCCGTCGCTGGAGGAGGTGCTGGTCCAGGAGTACCGGGTCTCCACGGCGTGCCTGCGGTCCCCGGACCTGGTCGAGGGCATCCGCGCCCAGGTCGTCGACAAGGACCGCGACCCGCGCTGGAACCCGTCCACGCTGGAGGAGGTCGACGACGAGACCGTCGAGGCCTTCTTCGCCCCGCTCGGCGAGCGCGACCTGGAGGTGGGCCGCTGAGAGTGTGACGCCCCTCATGCCGGGAAGATAAACGGGGTACGGTCCGTTTAAGCTGTCGTGGTGCCCGCGGCAGCCGGACCGGCTCCGTGGCGCCCACCGTCCACAACGGACGCGCACGAGGCAGAACCACTACAGGAGCAGGGGAATCACGATGACCCGCATCGGCATCATCATCGGCAGCACCCGTCCGGGGCGCAACGGCGAGCAGGTCGCGCACTGGGTGCACGAGCAGGCCTCGCGGCGCACGGACGCCACGTTCGAGCTGGTCGACCTCGCCGACTACCCGCTGCCCCACCTCGACGAGCCCATGTCGGCGATGATGGGGCAGTACCAGAACGACCACACGAAGGACTGGGCGTCGGTCATCGGCTCGTTCGACGGGTTCGTGATGGTGACGCCGGAGTACAACCACTCCACGTCGGGCGTCCTGAAGAACGCCATCGACTACCTCTACGCGGAGTGGAACGACAAGGCCGTCGGGTTCGTGTCCTACGGCGCTGTCGGCGGCGTGCGTGCCGTCGAGCACCTGCGGCTGGTCGCGGGCGAGCTGAAGCTGGCGGACGTGAAGACCAGCGTCGCTCTGTCGATGTACTACGACTTCGAGGAGTTCCGCCGCCTGGCGCCCTCCGAGGTGCAGACAGGCGCGCTCACCAGGATGCTCGACGAGCTGATCACGTGGACCACCGCGCTGGCCCCGCTGCGCGCCAAGGCGGTCGCCGCGGTCTGACCCGGCCGCCGCTCGTGCGGGCCGGGGCTCGCGGTTACGGTACCGGGCGTGGAACCGATCTCCCTGAGCCCTCCGCGCGAAGAGCGGGCCGACGCGGTGCGCAACCGGGCGCACCTGATCGAGGTCGCCCGGCTGATGGTGGACGAGCTGGGCGTGGAGAAGGTGACGATGGACGGCCTCGCCGAACGGGCGGGGCTGGGCAAAGGCACCGTGTTCCGCCGGTTCGGCACCCGCGCGGGCATCTTCCACGCGTTGTTCGACCGCGAGGAGCAGGAGTTCCAGCAGCTGCTGCTGGGCGGGCCGCCCCCGCTGGGGCCCGGCGCGCCCGCCGTCGACCGCCTGGTCGCGTACGGCCGGGCGCGCGTGGAGTTCCTCGTGCGGCACCTCGCGCTCGCGAGGGCGGCCATCGATCCGGGGGAGCCCATGCCGTCCGGACCCAGCCCGTCGCAGTTCCACGTGCAGATGCTGTTGCGCGAGGCGTGCCCGGACATCGCCGAGATCGGCACACTGGCGCTCCAGCTCACCGCCGCGCTCGAGTACTCGATCGTGCTGCACCTCAGGGGACCGGAGGGCTCCGGCGCCTTCCCGGTGCCGGAGCACCTGGCGGAGACGTGGGAGATCCTCGTCGACCGCCTCTGCCGCTGAGGGAACGCGGGCGCGTTCGCACCCGCGTTCCCGGCGACTAGTTCCCGACCACCGTGCAGGAGGCGGTCGCGGTCTTGGTCGGGTCGCTCTCCGAGGTGGCCGTGAGGGTCACCGTCGACACCGCCGCGCCGCCGTCCCGCTTGGCGTGCACCGGCACCTCCACCTGGCCGCCGAACTTCGCCGTGGCCAGGGCGTTGGGCACCGACACGGACCACCCGGCCTGCGCCTTGGCCGACACCCGGTACACGTCGTTGCCCAGGTACTGGCCGACGGGTTCCGGGTGCTGCCCGGCCGGAGGCGCGTCGCGGCCGGTGTTGACCAGCGGGAACCGGCACGTGGCCACGCCGTCCGCGCCGACCCGGCCGGTCGCGGGCTGCACCCGCACGCCCCGGCGCTGCGGGCCCGCCCCGTCCAGCGACTTGACGGCCACCGTGTAGGACAGGACGCCTTGGCGGTCGCGCTGCACGTCCAGCACGTAGAAGTGCAGCCGGTTGGCCTGGTCGACGTACTCGTACTCGCTGCCCGAGTTCGTGCCCGCGTGGAACAGCGCGTCCGCGAGCTGCCGGTAGTCGCCGACCGTGATCGGCACCCTGGTCCCGTCCGGCAGCACGTAGTCGGTCATGCCGATGTCCTGCGGGTTGGCGTCCACGACCCACGCGAACGGGGCCTGGTCCTCGTTCTTGGTCTTGGCCAGCAGCACGCCCGCGTCCGGCGTGAACGAGTCCACGCCCATCCGGTCCACGACCTCGACCGTGTAGTTCTGGTAGCCGCGGCCGTCGCAGAACGGATCGGTCCGCACGTCGCAGGCCGGCGCGAGGTCACCGGTGCCGAGCGCGATGTTCACGCCCGACAGCCCGGTCGCGCCCGGCTGGACGGTGCGGGCGGTGACCTTCGCGACGACCACCCCGGAGGCGGCCAGCGCTTCCCGCGACAGGCGCAGCACGTTGCGCTCGTCGACGATGCCGAGCTTGATCTTGTTGCGCAGCATGTGCTGCGCGCCCATCGACCCGCCCGCGGTCGCCGGGATCACCCACCGCGAGTGCGGGCCGCCCGGACCGTTGAACGACCCGCGCGACAACATGTCCCAGATGCCGTTGTAGTCGCGGCGAGGTGGTGTGCCGTAAGGGTTGTTGTAGTTGTCGCCGATGCCGAGCAGGTGGCTCAACTCGTGCGCGTACACGCCCTGCCCGGAGCTCTCGGCCTGCGTGGACGACCCGCCGCCCGCGTTGGGCCAGATGCTCGACCCCGCGGCCCACGACGTCCAGTCGACGTACCGGGTGCGCGACCAGTTCGGCAGGGCCGGGTCGGGCGGGCCGAAGTCGTCGGTCACGTCCTCCTTGGTCGGGAACTTCATCATCCCGAACTCCTGCCACGTCCCGGACTCGTCCTGGCCCGCCGACAGGAAGTACACGAAGTCGAAGCCCTTGGGCACCTCCGCGCCGACGTCGGCCAGCCACGCCGCGTTCCCGTCGGTGCGGATGTTGCGGTTGCACGAGTCGCCCGCCGGGCAGCCCGTGCCGCCCTGGAACTCCATCGCGTACTCGTGGTCCTTGCCCGGCATCGTGTACGGGCCGAACCCGGTCAGGTCGACGCCGTAGCGCCCGCCTGAGTCCTCCATCCAGTACTCGTTCACGGTGTGGCCGCGATTGAGGGTGTTCGGCTTGTTGAGGAAGTCCTGGTAGAACCGGGCGACCTGGTCGCGCGGCACGCCGCTGGCCTCCGCGCTGGGGTTGCCGAACACGGTCGACTGCTTCGGCTGGGTCACGACGAACGGCTGGTTCGGGTAGTCCAGCAGCACCAGCGCGCCCTTGAAGTTGCGCACGGACCCCTTGACCGCCGGGTCGGCCCAGTTCGTGCCGGGGATCTTGCGGTAGTCCGCCTCCCACGTCATGTGGTCGGGGTTGACCCAGTTCTGCGGGTCGACGGGACCGGGGAACCCGGCTTTCGCCGCCACACGGGCGGAATCGCGGGACTCCTGCCACGGCTGCTGCTGCGGCCAGTGGTCGAACTGCCAGTGGTGCAGGGGATCGTCGAGGGGAGCGGCGGTCACGCTGGAGGTGCCCGCGACGAGCGCGGCGACCGAGAACAGCGTGGTGACCAGCAGTGCAGGGCGCCGATGCCCACGACGGACAGGTGAGTGGTCCATGCCACCTCCGTGGAGTAGAACCCCTCACGCTAGCCACCGGCGATCACCCGCCGGGCGTTGTCAGTTAACGGAAATCCCCCGTCCCGGCGGGCCTGATCTCCACGCCGTCGCGCCGCGCGATCCGCGAGCCCCAGTCGTACAGCGCTTGGAGCACCGGGGCCACGTCGTCGTCGGCCAGGCGGTAGGACACGGCGATCGGCGTCTCGGACAGCACGGTCCGCTCGACCAGACCGGCGGCCTCGAGTTCGCGCAACCGCTGGGTCAGCACCTTCTCGGTGATGTCTGGCATCGACGCCCGCAGCTCGCCGTACCGCAGCGGGCCTTGCTTGAGGTTGGCGAGGACGACGACGGCCCACTTGCCGCCGAGGGTGTCCATCGCGAGTTCGACCGGGCAGTAGTAGCGGGTCCGCTGAACGCTCACGCACCACAAAGTACGTACTTGAGCCGTTCGGGCCAACGTGGTCGACTTCGGCCGTGATCACCGAGTGCATCCGCTACCGCGTTCCCGAGGCGCGGGCCGCGGCCTTTGAAGAAGCCTGCCGACGGGCCGCCGTGGCGTTGCAGGTCTCGCCGCTCTGCCGGACCTACGACCTGGAGCGGTGCGAGGAGGATCCCGAGAGCTACCTGCTGCGGATCACCTGGACGTCCACAGAGGACGGTCACGGTGGTTTCCGGGAGCGCGAGGAGTTCCGGGACGTCGTCGCCGAGGTCGAGGGCCAGGCGTCCGGCGTCGCCGAGGCGCGCACCTACCGGCCGGTCGCGATCGTGCCGTCGCTCTACGACTGGGCTGGTGGCGCGGAGGCGTTCGAGGCGCTGTTCACCGCCTTCTACGACCGCGTCGCCGAGGATCCCGTGCTGGCGCCGGTGTTCGCCGGGATGAACCCGGCGCACCCTCGGCACGTCGCCGCCTGGCTCGGCGAGGTGCTCGGCGGCCCGAAGGTCTACTCCGAGCGGCACGGCGGCCATCCGCACATGGTCTCCCGGCACGTCGGCCGGGCGTTGACGGAACAGCAGCGGCGGGCGTGGGTGAGCCTGCTGCTCGACACCGCCGACCAGGTCGGCCTGCCCGGTGACGCCGAGTTCCGGTCGGCGTTCGCGGGCTACCTGGAGTGGGGAACGCGCATGGCGTTGATGTTCTCCCAGCCGGGAGTGGACGCGGCGGTGCCCGAGCCGATGCCCGGCTGGGGTTGGGGCGAGGTCCGCCCCTGGCCGCGCTAGGCGACCGTGCAGCCGCCCCGCAACGACCGTGACCGCAGTGGTGTTCGCCGTCCTGGAGGCGGCGAACGCGAAGACCGCGTCGATCGTGGTCGCGGTCGGTGCGGTGACCAGGGCGAAGCCGCACGGCAGGGTGAACTCCCCACCTTCGCGCGCCGGCGACGGCAGGTCAGCGCAGGTGTTCTTCCACCTGTTGCAGGCCCTGCCGGATCAGCCGCCCGTAGTCGTCGTCGCCCAGCGCGCCGATCGTGTCCCGCGCCTGCCGGAGGTGGTCGCGGGCACGGTCGAGGTCACCGAGTTTCCGGTAGCACTCGCTGAGGTTCAGGTGCAGCGACGGGTGCAGGCCCGCGACCGTCAGGGGGACTCCGGCGCGGGCCACCCGGTCGTCGGTCAGCCGGTCCACGGCTGCCAGCGCGCGCAGGTCCCAGGTCAGTTCCTCGTGCACGTCGTCCTGCATGTCGGCCATCGAGTGCGCGAGGGTGCAGACGTGCAGGGGATCGCCCTGCTCGCCGCCGATCTCGGTCCAGATCTCCTCGAACAACCGCCGCGCGGCTGCCCGGTCTCCCTGGTGGCCCACCTGGACCGCTTCGCCGATTCGGACGAGCGTCGGTTCCGTGATCACCCGGCGAACCTATCGCCCGGTCGCCACGACGTGTGCCCGTGCCGGCCGGCACCATGCGCGCGTGGACGATCTGGACTTCTTCGCCGACCTGTTGACCACCGGGACCGTGCTCGGCCTCGACCACACCAGTTCCCCGGCCGAGGTCGAGCGGGTGTACGGGCCCGCCGCCACGGTCGACGCGCCGTCCGGGCGGATCACCGACGGTGGTCTGGTCGAGTTCGGCTGGTGGGAGGGGCGGGTGACCTACTTCGGCGCGCAGGTCCACCGGTTGGAGTTCGGCGTCGGGAAGGACGATCCGCTGGTCGGCCGGTACGGGCCGTTCCGGTCGGTGCTCGACGTCGACGACCTGCTGGCCGCGGCGCGCGCCCGCGGGTTCGCGCCGGAGGAGGCCCCGCGCTGGGGCGCGGGCAACGCGGGGTACGCCGAGTACCGCGAGCCCTCGACCGGGGTGGGCGTCCTGTACCTCGTCGATCCCGACGAGGCGGGGGAACGCGGGCCCGCGGGGCGGGTGGCGAAGATGCTGGGCACCGGGGACGACCGCCGGTCGACCCGGTGGGACGCCGCCGAGCACCGGGCGGTCGCAGCGCGGGTCCGGCACCTGCTGACGCTCGACGATCCGACGTCGTGGCTCGACGGGCACGAGCCCGTGCCAGGGAAGGAGCGGACGGACTGGTGGCGCCACCTGCGGCTGGTCGTGTCCAACCGCTACGGCGTCGAGCCCACCGCGGTGGTTCGGCGGTGGCGGCTGCGGACGGCGCTCGACCGGCTCGCCTTCGAGCGGGGCGTCGACACCGAGGCGGAGGCGGCGCTCGCGCTGGCCGGGACGTCGGCCGAGGGGCGGGAACTCGGGCTCGCCGACGTGCCGCCGGTGGCCGACGCCGTGGAGCGGTGGCTGGACGCGATGGAGGACGAGCACGCCGGGGCGCGGGCGTTGTGCGGGCGGCACCTGGTCGAGGCCGACGAGGTCCGGCGGGCCCGTGGGCTGCGCAACCGGATCCACGAGATCGCCGTCCACGCGCCGCACGTCGAGTCCGAGGTCCTCGCCGACCGGCTGCGGGCGTGGACGGACCTGAGGCCGCTGCTGCTGGGACCCGCGGAAGGGCGTTCGTGACCCGGCCGCGCTGATGATCGTGGCTACAGTACGAGTGGCAGGTCAGGGCTACGAAGGGTCGGACGCATCGTGTACGTGTCCAAGGTTCGGCTGCGCAACGTGAAGGGGTTCCACGGCGAGCGCAGCGTCGATCTGGACCTGCGGCGCCCGGACGGCACCCACGCCGGGTGGACGGTCCTCGCGGGCCGCAACGGGTCCGGCAAGACCACGCTGCTGCGAGGGATCGCGCTGGCGCTGGGCGGCCCGTCCATCGCCCGCAACCTGGTGTCCGACTTCGACGACTGGATCTCCGTCGGGGAGTCGGAGGCGACCACCGAGCTGCTGGTCCAGTTCGACTCCGGCTGGGAGAAGTTCCGGACCGGACGGCCGCCCGCGGGCGCGTTCTGGGTCGGCCTGCGGTGGGAGGCGCCGCCCGAGGCCGACATCGGCCGCCTGCACCGCCCGATACAGCCGTCGCTGGCCGAGTACATCCCCAGCAACAACAGCCGCACGGCCGCGCGGCGAGGGCCGTGGCAGGACAACCCGACCGGGTGGTTCTGCGCGGCCTACGGCCCGTTCCGGCGGCTGGTCGGCGGCCTGGGCGAGCCGCAGCGGCTGATGATGACCCACGGTCCCGTCGCCCGCACCACGAGCCTGTTCCACGAGGACGCGTCGCTGGCCGAGGGCGTGAGCTGGCTGATCGACCAGCACCTGCGCTCGTTGGAGAAGCGGCCCGGCGCGGAGAACCTCAAGCAGGTGGCGCTGACGATCCTCGGCGACGGCCTCCTGCCCGGCGACCACCGCATCGAGTCGGTCGACTCCGAGGGCCTGTGGGTGCACAGCGGCTCGCACCGGTTCCCGCTGCGCGAGATGAGCGACGGCTACCGGACCGTGGTCGCGCTGGTGGTGGACCTGCTCAAGCAGCTGCACGAGGCCTACGGCGAACTGCACCTGGTCGAGGTGGACGACGTGCCGGTGGTGGAGACGCCCGGCGTGGTGATCATCGACGAGGTCGACGCGCACCTGCACGTGTCGTGGCAGAAGCGCATCGGGGAGTGGCTGAAGTCGCACTTCCCGGCCATCCAGTTCATCGTCACCACGCACAGCCCGTACATCTGCCAGTCCGCCGACGCGTCCGGGCTGATCCGGCTGCCCGGTCCCGACGAGCAGGCGCCGCCGCAGACCGTGGGGGAGCCGCTGTGGGAGCGCGTGGTCTACGGCAGCGGCGACGACGCCGTGCTCTCGGCGCTGTTCGGGTTGGACACCGCGTACTCGCCGAGGGCGATCGCGCTGCGCGACGAGCTGGTCCGCCTGGAGGTCTCCGTCCTGGCGGGCACGGCCGACGACGAGGAGCGCGGCCGGTACCAGGCGCTCAAGTCGCGGTTGACCAGCTCGCCGGTCGCCAGGGTCGGCGAGGTGGCCGCGCGGGTGGCGTCGACCTCGCCGGACGAGCGGTGATCAGGCTGCACCGCCCCGCCGTCCCGGCGGCGCTCCAGGACACCCTGGGGACCCTGACCGACCTGATCGGCGCGAAGGCGACGCCGAGGTCCAGGGTCACCGAGGCGCGCAGGCTGTGGAAGGGGCGGCGCGCCGTGCACGCCGACCTGCGCGTCGAGCTGGCCCGGTTCGCGGCGGGGCACGACCGCTGCATGTACTGCGGCGACAACGAGGGCACGGACATCGACCACTACCAGCCGCTCGCCCTCGCCCCGCTGCTGGCGTTCACCTGGCTCAACCACCTGCTGGCCTGCTCGCGCTGCAACAGCCACTTCAAGCGCGACCTGTTCCCGGTCGACGCCGAGGGCGTCCCGCTGATCCTGGACCCCACCCGCGACGACCCGTTCGACCACCTCGTGCTGTCGCTGAGCGTCGGCCGCTACGCGCCGCTGACCGAGCGGGGCGCGACCACGATCGACGTGTGCGGCCTGAACCGCGACACGCTCACCCGCGGCAGGCAGACCGCGTACGACACGATGACGCTCGTCCTGGCCCAGTGGGGAGAGGCCGTCGCCGTGTCCGACGCGACGACGATGAACATGGTCGTCCGCACCATCCGCGAACAGCCCTTCGCCGACGTCTGCCAGGCCATGCTCCGCTACGCGGACGCCCCTGGAGCCGTCGACGTGTTCGCCGACCGCCCCCACCTGCTGCCGCTGCTCCGGTCGACGAGCCTGCGTTCGACGGTGCTGTCGGCCTGACGTCCTGCGGGACCAGCTGCGGCGATCGTGGGAACCGGGGTCGCTGACCTGGCCGTTTGTGCGCCCGGAAATTCGGGATGCGGGCACCGCGCGACTGGCTTAGGGTAGCCGTGGCTGCCAGGAAGCCACCGGTCCGCGGGAATGGGCTCAGCCCACCTGGTGCGTGCAGCTCCCTGTCGCATTCGCTCTCCTTTCGGCCCGACCACGCGGACATCGGGCGTTCGAGAGGAGATCGCTGTGCCGACCCTTGACCTGCCCGACCGTCCCCACCTCGACAGCTTCCGCAGGCAGGCGCGCGCCCTGCAACGGGCCGTTCGGGCGGGTGAACCCCAAGCGCTCGGGCGGCTGGCCCTCCACCACCCCGGCGCCGTGCCCCACGGGCTCCGGCTCAGCACGGCGCAGCTGGTGGTCGCCCGCGAGTACGGGTTCGCGAGCTGGTCCCGGCTCCTGCGCTACCTGGAGACCGTGGCCGAGCACGGCTGGGAGACCAGACTCGGAGCTGTGGCGGCGGCCGATCCCGCCGAGGAGTTCTGCCGCCTCGCGTGCCTGACGTACAGCGGTGAGGACGGGCCGGAGCGGTGGGCGCTGGCGCGGCGATTGCTGGCCGAGCACCCCGATCTCCTGTCGGGGAACGTCTTCGCGGCCGCGACGGCCGCCGACCCGGACGTCGTCGGCGGGCTGCTGGCCGAACGGCCGGAGCGGGCCGTCGAACGAGGTGGGCCGCTGGGGTGGCGGCCGCTGTTCCACCTCGCTTACTCGCGGGTCGACCCGGACGTGCCGGTCGACCGGGTGCTCGCGGTCGCCCGGCTGCTGCTCGACGCGGGCGCGGATCCCAACGACGGCTATCTCTTCGACGCCCTGCCGTCGCCGTTCACCGTGCTGACAGGGGTGTTCGGGCACGGGGAGTCGGGCGCGCGCCGCCAACCCCGCCACCCGCACTGGCGGGAGCTGGCGACGCTGCTGCTGGACGCGGGAGCCGACCCCAACGACGAGCAGACGTTGTACAACCGGATGTTCGCGCCGGACGACTCCCACCTGGAGCTGTTGTTCGAGTACGGGCTCGGCACCGGCGACGGTGGTCCGTGGCGCGCGCGGATCCCGGAGTCGGCCTCGCCCGAGCGGCTGCTGCGCGTGCAGCTGCGCTGGGCCATCGAGCACCACCAACCCGCCAGGGTGCGGCTGCTGGTGGAGCACGGCGTCGACTTCCGCTCGCCGTTCGAGGGGGACGGGCCCGTGTGGAGTCCCGGCGACGGCCGGACGCCCGTCGACCTGGCGCTGCTCACCGGTGGCTCCGAGATCGCCGACCACCTCCTCGCGGCGGGTGCGCCACAGCCTCCCGAGGACCCGGTGCGAGACCTGATCGCCGCGGTGTTCCGCGCCGACCGGGCGGCGGTGGAGCGGGTCCGGGAGGGCCGTCCCGACGTCGTCGAGGGAGCCAGGCTCGACCGTCCGGGGCTCGTCGTGTGGGCCGCGGCCAGCGCGTCGGTCGAGACGGTGGAACTGCTGGTGGAACTGGGTTTCGACGTGAACGCGTACGGGCGTGCCGACGCGCCGGTCGAGCAGCCGTGGGAGACCGCGTTGCACCACAGCGCGGGCAACGGCGACGTCGACCTCACCCGGCGGCTGCTCGACCTGGGGGCCGACCCGGAGCTCCGCGACCAGCGGTTCGACGCGACGCCGCTGGACTGGGCGCGGCGCTTCCAGCACCAGGCGACCGTCGACCTGCTCGGCAGGCGCGGTTCTGTCGGACCCTCGCACTAGGGTCCGCGGCACCGAACCGAGTGAGGAGCTTGACGTGCGCAGGTGGGAACTCGTTGGTGACGGCGTGGCCGAGTTCCGGGAAGTGGAGGTGGTCGGGGCCGACGTGACAGTCCGAAGTGGACGGTCAGGTGCGGAAGCCGGGTCCGTGACGACGTCCTTCGACTCCGAGGCCGCCGCGTCCGCGCACGTCGACGAGTCGATCGTGGCGAAGGAGGCGGAGGGGTACGTGAGCGTGCCGGTCTTCACCATGCCCGTCGAGTGGCGTCCGCACGTGCATGTGCGGCGTGGCGGTGGGTTGCGGAGCGACGCGGTGGTCGTGGCGGGCGCGGTGGAGCGGGTGCGTGCGACGGTGGCCGAGCGGTTGCCGGAGGTGGAAGCCGTTCTGGCCGCTGTGGAGAGCGATCAGGAGTTGGTCGCAGCGGCCCGTGCGCACCTGGCGGGCGAGGTCGCGCCGCTCGGCGCGGCGGTGGCGGCCGTGGTGCTGGGGTCCGAGGCGGTGGCGGCCGACGCGTGGGTGGAGGAGCACGGGTTGTCGTTCGCCGCGTGCGCGGCCGTCGAGACGCACTGCGTCGAGGTGCACCGCAACGACTACGGGAAGGTGCCGCCCCACGTGCGGCGAGTGCCGTTGGAGTACCGGCTCGACATCGGGAGTGTGCGGCGGGTGCGGGCGTTGCTGGCTGCGGCGTCGGACGAGGAGTACGAGGCCGCCGTGGTGGCCGTGGGGAAGTGCCGCACCGACCTCCGCTCGCTGCTGGCCGCCGCGTACCTGTTCCCCGACCGGCGGGACTGGGTGGACGAGGCGCTGGACGAGGTCGAACGGACGACCATCCCGTCGTACCTGCGCGGGCTGACGTACGGGGTGCTGACGTACTGCTTCGGCACGGTCGCCCAGGTGCGGCGGGCCTTGGCCGTCAACGGGATGAAGCGGTACCTCAACGACCGGGGCGCGCTGAGCACCCTGGTGGACGGGCTCGGCCCCGACGTCGTGGCGGTGCTCGCGCCGGTGCTGGACCTGGACTTGGACAGCGACTTCCGGGACTTGGTCGTGGAGATGCTGGCCGAGTTCCCGACGGCTGACGCGTTCGACGCACTGTTGGCCCGGCTGAAGGTGAAGCGGGCGCAGGCCGCCGTGCTCGGCATGGCCCGCCGCTTCCCGGTGGTGGCGCTGGAGCGGTTCGCGGCGGCCACGAGCCCCCCAGGTCAGGCCGTTGCTGGAACGGCACCTCAAGAGCCACCCCGACCTGGCCGACCGCGTGGACCTGCCCGAGGACGTGCGGGCGCTCGTGGAGGAGGTGCGGGCCGCGCGGGTCGGTGTCGAGGAGGCGCCGGTCGACGCGCTGCCCGCGATCCTGGTCACTCCGCCATGGGCGGAGGAGCGGCCCAAGCCCGCGAAACCCGTGGTGCTCAAGGGTCTTGTCGCGCCGGAGCATCGGGCGGTGGAGTGGGAGCCCGGCGAGCGGGCCGAGTGGGGAACGCCGTTCTCCGTGCCCTACCGGTCGGACGACTGGGGGTCGCTGATCGAGCTGTTCCGCGCCGGGGAACTCGACTACGAGCGGCTGGTCGGACTGTTCCTCGGCGGCCCGGAGGCCGAACTCCGGCTGCTCGTGCCGGAGTGGAACCGCGGCTTCCCGGACATGGCGCACTTCACCGTCAAGCGGGTGGTGGCGCGGTTCGAGGTGGACGCCATGGCGCCCGCGTTGGCTTCGGCGGTGACGTTGAAATGGGGCAAGGAACTCGTGCTCCCGCTGGTGTCGCTGGAGACCGCGCGGCTGGTGGCGCAGTGGCTGGTGAAGCTGAAGTCCGCCCGAGACATCTGCCTCACGTGGCTGCGCCGCCACCCCGAGTCCGCGGCCCGGTTCCTGGTGCCGGACGCGGTGGGGCCGGTGGGCGCGGCACGGCGGGCCGCGGAGGCGGCGTTGCGACTGATCCCGGAGCAGGCCGTGGTCGCGGCGCGCGAGTACGGGCCCGAGGTGGAGAAGGTGGTAGTGGACCTGCTCGCGGTGGACGTGACGCCGCCGGTGAAGGCCCCGACGGTCGGTAGGTGGCTCGACCCCGGCGTGCTGCCACCCGTGCTGCTGCGCGGGACGAGACAGGCGGTGCCCGCCACGGCTGTCGGCACCCTGCTTGGCCTGGTGGCGTTGGGGTGTGCGGAAGACGTGCGCGCGGCGTGCGACGAGGAGTCGTTGGCCCGGTTCGCGTGGGAGCTGTTCGAGGTGTGGCGCACCAACGGGATGCCGTCCAAGGACGGGTGGGTGTTCACCTCGCTCGGCCTGCTGGGTGACGACGAGGCGGCGCGTGGGCTGGTGCCGCTGATCCGCGCGTGGCCGGGGGAGGCGCAGCACGCGCGGGCGGTGACGGGGCTGGACGTGTTGGCCGCGATCGGTACGGACACGGCGTTGGGGGCGTTGAACAGCATCGCGCAGCGGGTGAAGTTCGGCGGGATCAAGCAGCGGGCGCGGGAGAAGATCGAGGAGGTCGCTGCCGGGATGGGGCTGACCGCCGAGGAACTGGGCGATCGGCTGGTGCCCGATTTCGGGTTGGACGACGCCGCGACGGCGACGATCGACTACGGAACGCGGCGGTTCACGATCGGGTTCGACGAACAGCTCAAGCCGTTCGTGCTGGACGAGTCGGGGCGTCGGCTCAAGGACCTGCCGAAGCCGGGGGTGAAGGACGGCGAGGGGGCCGCGGCGGAGCACAAGCGGTTCGGGCAGGTGAAGAAGGACGTGCGGACGATCGCGGGCGACCAGATCGTCCGGTTGGAACGGTCGATGGTGGTGGAACGCCGGTGGCCCGCCGCGGAGTTCCGGGCGCTGCTGGTCGGGCATCCATTGTTGCGGCATCTGGTTCGACGGCTGGTGTGGGTGACCGATGCCGGGGGTGCGTTCCGGGTGGCCGAGGACGACAGCTTCGCGGACGCCCACGACGACACGGTCGTCCTGCCGGACAACGCTTCCGTGGGAGTGGCGCATCCGGTGCACCTGGGTGAGGCCGTGGCGGTGTGGGCGGGGGTGTTCGCCGACTACGAGATCCTCCAGCCGTTCGCGCAGCTGGAACGGCCGGTGTTCCGGTTCACCGAGGCGGAGTTGTCATCGCGCGTGGTGGACCGGGTCAAGGGGGTCGAGGTGGAAGTGGGTCGGTTGTTGTGGTTGACCAAAGGCGCGTGGGAGCGCGGTGCGCCGATGGACGCGGGCATCGAGCACGAGATCACCCGTCCGTTGCCCGGTGGCGGTGCGATCGAGGTGTCCCTGAGTCCGGGGATCGTGATCGGCGCGCCCGACGAGTTCGGGCCGCAGACCCTGGGTGAGGTCTGCCTCGTCGGGCGGCCGAGTTTCGCCGATCTGGGGCCGGTCTTGGGATCGGAGGTGTTGATGGAGGTGGCTTCGCTGACGGGTTGACCGTGGTGAGGGGTCAGGGCTGGAGGGTTTCCAGGTCTTCCAGCAGGCTCGGGTGTTTCGGGGTCCAGTCGAGGGACTGGCGGGTGTGGGCGCTGGAGGCGGGCTGGTCGGCGGCGAAGATCGGGCCGAGAGGGCCGTAGGTCTCCGGGGACACCTGCTGGACCGGGAGGCCCAGTCGGCGGCCGATGACCGCGGCGATGTCGCGCACCTGGTCGCCTTCGTCGGCCACGGCGTGCCAGGAGGTGCCCGCGTCCGCCTGCTCCAGGGCGAGGCGGAAGAGGACCGCCGCGTCGAGCGCGTGCACGGCTGGCCAGCGCTGGGTGCCGTCGCCGAGGTAGCCGGACACGCCGGTCCGGCGGGCGATGCCGGTCAGCAGGCCGGCGAACCCGCCGGTGCCCTCGTTGTGGACCGTGCGGGGCAGGCGCACGGCGGTGGTGCGGACCCCGCGCGAGGCCAGGCCGAGGACGGCGGTGACCGTGCGGCCCCGGCCGCCGACCGGGCCGTCGGTCGGCAACGGGTCGGTCTCCGTGGAGGCGCGGCCCGGTGCGGCAGGCGTACCCGACACGGTGACGAGGGGGCGGTCGGTGCCGACGAGTTCCTCGCCGAGCGTGGTGAGGGCGGCGGTCTCCTCGGCGACCGCCCGTGCGAGGGCTTCGGGGGTGCTGAAGTCGTTGCCGAACGCCAGGTGGATCACCCCGTCGGTCCGGGCGACGCCCGTGCGCAGGACGTCCAGGTCGGCGAGTCCGCCGCGCAGCGGCTCGGACCCCGCCGCCTCGCAGGCCTGCGCGGACGCATCGGAGCGGGCCAACGCGAGGACGGTGTGGCCGTGGGCGAGCAGCTCGGCGACGACGGCGGACCCGATCAGGCCGGTGGAGCCGGTGACGAAAACACGCATGGATCTCTCCCGCAAGTGATGGGACTCTTGTCCCGTCACTGTGCCAGGCTGACGGGACAAAGGTCCCGTCGCCTAGGATGGTCGCATGGGTCGCTGGGAACCGGGAGCGCGGGAACGCCTCGTCATGGCCGCTGTCGACCTGTTCACCGAGCAGGGCTACGACGCCACGACGGTCGCGCAGATCGCCGAACGGGCCGGGGTCACCAAGAGCACGTTCTTCCGCCACTTCCCGGACAAGCGCGAACTGCTGGTCGCGGGCCAGGAAACCTTGAGCCGCCTGCTGGCCGAGGGCATCACCGAGGCACCCGCCGACGCCACCCCGCTGGAGGCGGTGGCGGCAGGCCTACGCCGCGCCTCCACCGCGATGGGCCCCTTGAACCGCGAACTGGCCCCACGCCTCAAGGCGGCAGTCGCCACCAGCACCGAACTCCAGGAACGCGACGCCCTGAAAACCGTCAGCCTCGCAGCCGCCATGACCAGGGCCTTGACCACCCGAGGCATCCCCGACCCCACCGCCGCCCTGGCCAGCGAACTGGGCGTCCTGGCCTTCAAACGCGGCTACGCGGCCTGGTCCGAAGCCGACCCCACCACCGACCTGGCCGACTACGCCTTGGCAGCCTTGAACGAGCTACGAGCAGCAAGCGCTGCACTCGGCTGACCCGCTGGCATCGGGACGCGTCCTCGCTGTCAAGCGCCGCTGTGTCACGAGGCTAGGGGTGATGCGGCCGATTGTCTCGCCGGGCGTGCTTTGGCGGCTGTGCGGGTTGTGGGCGGCGAGTGCCTCGCTTTGGCTGATCCGCGAGTATCGGGACGCGTTCTCGCTTCGGGTGTCGCTGTGTCATGTGGTCGGTGGGTGCTGTCGATTGTCTCGCCGGGGCGTGCTTCAGCGGCCGTGCGGGTTGCGGATGGCAAGCGCGTTGCTCGGCTGGTGCGTCGATCTTCGGGTGGACTCTCGCTCCTGGCCCGCCGTGTCATTTGGTCGGAGGGTGTGGTCGCCGACCGGCTCGTCGCGCGCACCTCGGTGGTCTTGCTGGCGGGGGGCATCGTGCTCGGCGGACCCGCCCGCGACGAGTCGTGGCGAACATGCTCGTTCTCGTTGTTCTCCCTTGCGCTCGCGTCGGTAGTCGGTATTACTATGTACCGGTAGTAAGTGTCACCGAGTAGCAGGGGGATGGGCGTGGTGGTTGATCAAGGCGGGGAGCCCGTGATTCGGGTGGTTGGGCTGGAGAAGGCCTACGGGGACCTGAAGGTGTTGCGTGGTGTCGATTTTGAGGTGGGGCGGGGGAGTGTGTTCGCCTTGCTCGGGTCCAACGGGGCTGGGAAGAGCACGGTGGTGAAGATTCTCGCCACGGTGCTGAAGGCTGACTCGGGGGTGGCTTGCGTCAACGGGTTTGATGTGGCGGCTTGTCCGGCCGGTGTGCGGGAGTCGATCAGTCTTACCGGGCAGTTCGCCGCGGTGGACGAGATGCTCACCGGGCGGGAGAACCTGGTGTTGGTGGCGCGGTTGCGACACCTGGACGAGCCGGGGCGGGTTGCGGATGGGCTGCTGGAGCGGTTCTCGTTGAGCGATGTTGCTGGGCGGCGGGTGTCGACGTATTCGGGTGGGTTGCGTCGGCGGTTGGATCTGGCGATGAGTCTTGTCGGGGAGCCGCCGGTCGTATTCCTCGACGAGCCGACGACCGGGCTTGATCCGCTGGCTCGGTTGGAGGTGTGGCGGGCCGTGGGGGAGCTTGCGGCGGGTGGGACGACGGTGTTGCTCACGACGCAGTACCTGGACGAGGCCGAGCAGCTCGCTGATCGGATCGCGATCCTGCACGAGGGGCGGATCGTCGTGGACGGCACGTTGGCGGAGCTCAAGGAGTTGTTGCCGCCGGTCAAGGTCGAGTACGTCGAGAAGCAGCCGACGCTGGAGGACGTGTTCCTCGCGCTCGTGGGGGAAGGGGCGTGATGCGGTTCCTCGGCGACACCACCGTCCTGTTGGGACGGTCGTTGCGGCACGTGACGCGCAGCGCGGACACCGTCATCACGACCGCGATCATGCCGGTCGCCATGATGCTGCTGTTCGTCTACGTCTTCGGCGGCGCGATCGACACCGGGGCCGACTCGTACGTCGACTACCTGCTGCCCGGCATCCTGCTCATCACGGTCGCGTCCGGCGTCGCCTACACCGCGCTCCGGCTCTTCACGGACCTGGAGAGCGGCGTCTTCGCCCGGTTCCAGTCCATGCCGATCTCCCGGTCCGCGCTGCTGTGGGCGCACGTGCTGACGTCGCTGGTCGCCAACCTGATCTCGCTCGTGGTCGTCCTGGCCGTGGCCCTGTTCGTCGGGTTCCGCTCGGGCGCGGGGGTGTCGGCGTGGCTCGCGGTCGCCGGGATCCTGGTCCTGTTCACGCTGGCGTTGACGTGGATCGCCGTCCTGCCCGGCCTGTCCGCCAAGTCGGTGGAGGGCGCGAGCGCGTTCTCCTACCCGCTGATCTTCCTGCCGTTCGTCAGTTCGGCCTTCGTGCCCACCGCCACCATGCCCGGCCCGGTGCGCTTCTTCGCCGAGCACCAGCCGGTCACGGCCGTCGTCGGCGCTCTCCGCGGCTTGCTCGACGAACGGCCGGTCGGCGGCGACGTCGTGGTCGCCCTCGCCTGGTGCGCGGGTGTCCTCGTGGTCGCGTACTTCCTCGCCACGGCCGCGTACCGCCGCAAGCTCTCCTAGGTCGGAAGCCGGACGGTGACGAGCAGCCCGCCCGCGGGCCGGGGGACGAGGTCCAGCGTGCCGTGGTGGGCCTGGACGATGCTCTGCACGATGGCCAGCCCGAGGCCCACGCCGTCGTGCTCGGTGGCGCGCACGCGTTCCGCGCCGCGCTGGAACGGTTCGACGAGCGTGGGCACCAGGTCCGGCGGGACCGGAGGACCGGTGTTCCCGACCGACAGCACGCTCGTGCCCGCCGACGATCCGGTGTGGACGGTCACGCTGCCGCCCGCCGGGAGGTTGTGCACGATGGCGTTCTGCACGAGGTTCGTCGTCATCCGGAGCAGGAGCGTCGGCGAGCCCGCGGCGTGGGTCGGGTCGCCGGTGACGTCGAGGGTGATCCCGCGCTGTTCGGCCTGGGGGAGCAGGGTTTCCGCGGCCTCCTCGGCGAGGAGCGAGAGGTCGACGGGCTCGCGGGCGACCGTTCCGCTGCGGCTGAGCAGCAGGAGGGCCTCGGTGAGGTCGATCGCGCGGGTGTTCACGGCGTGGAGGCGGTCGACGAGCTCCGGGGTGGGGTTGTCGCGGGCGACGTCGAGGAGTGCGCGCGAGATCGCCAACGGCGTGCGCAGCTCGTGCGAGGCGTTCGCGGCGAACCGGCGCTGCGCCGCCACGTGGGATTCCAGCTGTTCGAGCATGGTGTCGAACGCGTCGGCGAGGGTGCGGAACTCGTCCTGGCGTCCTTCGAGGCGGATCCGGTGCGACAGTTCGCCGTCGGCGGCGACGCGGGCCGCGTCGGCGATCTTCGTGAGGGGCGCGAGCATCCGACCGGCGAGGAACCAGCCGCCGACGAGGCCGACCACGAGCAGGACGGCCAAGGCGATGGCGGCGGCACGGCCGAAGATGCGCACGAGGAGGTACTGGTTCGGGGAGACCCCGAGCAGGCCCCTGTCGTTGTCGGGCAGGTAGCGCAGGAGGTAGAACCACGCCACGGCCACCAGCACGCCCCCGGTGACCATCACGACTCCGGCGTAGCTGAGGGTGAGTTTCAGGCGGGCGCTGGGCCCCGGCCGCCTAGGCACCGGTGGTGTCGATCCGGTAGCCGATTCCGGGCACGGTGGCGATCAGCCACGGCGTGCCGAGTCGCTTGCGCAGCGCGGAGACCGTGATGCGGACGGCGTTGGTGAGCGGGTCGGCGTTCTCGTCCCACGCCCGCTCCAGCAGCTGTTCGGCGCTGACCACACCGCCCTCGGCGGCGACCAGGACCTCCAGCACGGCGAACTGCTTGCGGGTGAGCGCCACGTACCGCCCGTCGCGGAAGACCTCCCGCCGGAACGGGTCCAGCCGCAGCCCCGCGAGTTCGCGGACCGGCGGCCGGGCGTGCGCTCGCCTGCGGTCGAGCGCCCTCAACCGCAGCACGAGTTCCCGCAGGTCGAACGGCTTCGTCAGGTAGTCGTCCGCGCCGAGTTCGAACCCGGAGGCCTTGTCGTCGATCCGGTCGGCGGCGGTGAGCATGAGGATCGGGATGCCGCTGCCGGAGGCCACGATGCGCCGGGCCACCTCGTCGCCGGACGGGCCGGGGATGTCCCGGTCGAGGACCGCGAGGTCGTAGGAGTTGACGTCGAGCAGCTCCAACGCGGTGTCGCCGTCACCCGCGATGTCGGCGGCGATCGCCTCCAGCCGGAGGCCGTCCCGGACGGCTTCGGCCAGGTACGGCTCGTCCTCCACGATCAGCACGCGCATGCCCGAAGCCTAGGCGGTCGGCTCCGGGCGCGCGGCGGGGTGAGGTCGTGCTCAGCGGCCGGGGACCAGCACCGTCGACTCGCCGGGGCGCAGCGTGACGGTGCGACGCCACTTGCCCGCGCGCACCTCGGTCGTGGTGCCGCCGACGCTGCGCACGGTCGCGCGGGTGACCTTCCCGTCCTGCCACCGGAAGTCGACCTCGAAGCCGCCGCGCGCGCCGACGCCGGTGACCGACCCGGTCGCCGCCCAGGCGTGCGGCAACGCGGGCAGGAACTCGATCACGCCGGGACGGGAGTACAGGAGCATCTCCAGGGCCGCGGTCGCTCCGCCGAGGTTCGCGTCGATCTGGAAGATCGTGTAGCTGCCCTGGCTGTACATGTCGAAGAAGTTCGCCGAGGTGCCGTTGCCGTTGTTCATCGACGGCCGGAGGACCGTCAGGTACGACTGGTACGCGCGGTCGGCGTCCTTCAGCCGGGACCAGCACAGCGACCGCCACGCGACCGCCCAGCCGAAGCTGTCCATGCCGCGGGCCACGAGCAGGTTGCGGACGCCGTCGAGCAGCTCCTTCGGGCTGGTGTCGGCGGCGATCCGGTCGCCGGGGTAGAAGCCGATCAACGGCGACAGGTGGCGGTGGGTGGTCTCGCCCAGGTTGTCCGGGGTCATCCACTCCTCCAGCCACCCGGTCTTCGGGCTCACGCGCGGCAGGTAGAGGCGGGACTGGAGGTCCTTGAGCGCGGTGGCGAGGTCGGCGTCCTTGCCGAGGCGCGCGCAGGCGACCTGCATGTTCGCGAACAGGTCCCAGGCCAGTTCCTGCGCGTAGGTGTTGCCCTTGCCGTCCGGACCGTGCTCGGGCGACCAGGCGGTGTCGTCGACCAGCACCTCGCGGGACGCGCCGTTGGCGTCGGTCACGGTCGTGGGGATCAGCCGCGACTGCCAGAACTCGGCCGCCCCCTTGAGGACCGGGTAGATCTTCTCCAGGTAGGCGCGGTCCTGGCTGTACTCGTAGTGCCGCCACAGGGAGTTGCACAGCCACGCGTTGCCGGACGGGTGCCAGACCCACCCGCTGCCGCCGCTGATGTTGGTGGAGAACGCGATCGCCCACCCGGCCAGCTTCCCGCTGCTGTTGCGGAACCGGTTGCGCGAGTCGTTGAACAGCCTGCGCGTCACGTCGGTCCACACCGGCAGCTGGGACACGCAGTAGTCGGCCAGCGCGTGGGCGCACTCGCCGAGACCGGCCGGGTCGGCCAGCCAGTAGTTCATCTGCACGTTGATGTCGGTGTGGTAGTCGGCGAACCAGTCCGGGTTGTTGTTGTGGATCCACAACCCCTGGAGGTTCAGCGGCAGACCGTCGCGTGAGCCGGTGATGGTCAGGTACCGGCCGTACTGCACGTAGGCGGCCTCGAGTTCGGGGTCCGGCGTGGTCGGGTCGGTGTAGCGGACCGCGAGCCGCGACCACGAGTCCAGCGCGCGCTGCACGGACGAGGACTTGCCGAGGTCGATCGTCATCCGGTCGTACAGCCCGCGGTAGTCCTTCACGTGCGTGGCCAGCAGCTTGTCGCCCGCGACGCGCGCGGCGGCGGCGACCTTGGCGCGGGCCAGCGCGAGGGGGTCGACGGTCCGGTCGCGGAAGTCCTTCGCCGCGTCGGGGGAGTAGTCGGTGCCCGCGCAGATCACCACGAGCACCTCGCGGCAGCCGTCGAAGGTGACCTTGGCACCGTCGGTGCGGACCCGCCCGCCGATGCCGACGGCGGTGACGGCCGCGGCGTACTTCAGGCCGTTGGCCAGCGCCCCGGTGAAGCTCGCCTGCGTGCCGCTCGCCGCCGTGGTCTCGCCGTGCGTGCCGACGAGCGACACCGAGCCGCTGTGGCCCCCGCCGCCGGTCTGGATGAGCCGCAGGACGACCACGTCGTCCGGGTGGCTGGCGTAGACCTCCCGCCGGTAGCGGGCCTTGTCGACCCGGTACGACGCCGACACGACCCCGTTGCTGAGGTCGAGCTGCCTGCGGTAGTCGGTGTACGTGTGGTCGGTCAGGCTGACCCGCACCTGGGCGAGCACGCCGAAGCTGCCGAACCCGTCCCCGTCGTAGTGCAGCTGCCCGTCGTCGGTCGGCACGTCGTTGCGGCCGCCGGACCAGAACGAGCCGTCGGTGAGGTAGAGGACGTCGTCGGCCGGGTCGCCCCCGACCAGCGCGCCCAGGCGGCCGTTGCCGATCGGCAGCCCCTCCCGGATGATCTGGTCCTCCCTCGCGGGGGTGCGGTACCAGAGCGTGGTGGCCTCGGAGTCGGGGACCAGCGCGGTTCCGGCCGGGCGCTCCGGCTCGGCGTGCGCGGCGAACGGCCGTGCGCCGACGATCGCCAGACCCGCGCCCGCGGCTCCGGTCAGGCGAAGGAAGTCACGACGGGAGGATTCGGGCACGGTCGATCCCCTTCCGAGCATTCATCGGATCTCTAGGGCCGCCTGTCCACGTTTGAGTCGGACAGCGGGCCGGGGAGCGGGTATTGCTCCGATGTTACGAATTATGGTGAGTGTTTCCTGGATGTCAACAGTCGACCGCGCTCGGTGTGCGCGAGGCGGGTCGGGCCAGCAGGTCGTGCACGAGCGGGACGACCTCCCGCGCATAAGCGTCGACCTGCTGGATCGTCGGGTCCTCCGGCCAGAACACGAAGCTGGTGAAGGGCTGCTCGATAGCGAGGGTCGCGATGATCCGGGCCCACTCCGCGGGCGTGCCGCGCACGGGCTCGGCTCCGCGCTCGACGCGGGGATCGCCGTCGTGCGGGGTGATGGCTCCGACGAGTTGGGCGACGCGCCGGAGGTCGCCCGGTGCCCGCCCGGCCCGCCGGGCGGCCTCGTCGATCCGCCGGTTCGCGCCCGCCCACTGCTCGTAGGGCAGGTAGGACGCGATGGGCGCGGCCCAGCCGTCGGCGACCGCGCCGGTCAGGTCGAGGGCGCGCGGACCCTGCGCGCCGGTCCAGATCTCGATCGGGTGGGCGGGGGCGGGACCGGAGGCGACGCCGTCGAGCGAGTAGAACTCGCCGTCCAGGTGCACCGGCTCGCCGTCACCGCGCCACAACGCCCGCAGCACGGCGATGGCCTCGGCCAGGGCGGCGTTGGCCTCCCGCGGTGTCCGCCGCGGCACGCCCATCCGCGTGATCGCGTCCCAGTAGCCGCCCGCGCCGAGCGCCAGCTCGAACCGCCCGCCCGACACGACGTCCAGCGCGGCCGCGGTCTTCGCCAGCATCGCCGGAGGACGCAGCGGCAGGTTGGCCACGTCCGGGAACACCCGGATCCGCCGCGTCGCCGACAGGAGGTCGCCCACCGCCACGAAGGTGTCGAGGAAACCGGGCGCGTAAGGGTGGTCCTGGACGCCGATCAGGTCGAGCCCCGCCTCGTCGGCGGCGATCGCCACCTCGCGGGTGTGGGCGAAGTTCGTGGAAGGGGGCAGTGAGACGCCGAACCGCGGGCCTGCTTCGCGAATATTAGTCATGCAATATGACTATCACGGTCACTTATCAACTGTCACTCCGCCCTGGACACCTGGTAGTGCCCGATGAGCCAGACGTCGTCGACCCGCCGCAGCACCACGCCCAGGTGCACGGTCAGCGTCGGGCGGTCGGTGAACGCGAAGTCGACGTCGAGGTAGCCGAGGACGACGTCGTCCGCGAGTCGGCGGAACTCCAGCAGGGTGGGGTGCGCGGTCATGCCGAGCGGCTGGCCGGCGTAGTAGGCGGCCACGCCCGCGCGGCCCACGCTGTAGGGGTGCAGGCCCTGGAAGACGGCGTCGTCGGTGAAGACGGCGGCGACCCGCTCCGGGTCGTGGGCGTCGACCGCCGACTTCCACTCGGTGAGCACGCCGTCCAGGACGTCCTTCTCGGTCATGGGTTTCTCCGTTTCACAGGTCGTTGGCGAGAGCGGTGAGCGTGTCGGCGACGGGCCGTTCGCGCACGTTCCGGTAGCCGGTCCCGGCCCACAGGTGCAGGTGCTCGGGGTCGTTCGCGGCGGCCGCGGCGCGGCGGATCGGGCCGGTGAGGTGGTGCAGCGCGGGGTAGCCCGCCGGGGCGTGGTCGTGGTGGGCGGCGGTGAACGCGTTGGGCAGGGCGCGGGCGGGCCGTCCGGTGAAGGCTCGGGTCACGACGGTGTCGCCGCGGTCGCCGCCCAGCGCTTGGCGGTGCGCGGCCGACGTGCCCGCCTCCGGCGCGAGCAGCAGCGCGGTGCCGACCACGACGGCCAGGGCGCAGCACGCGATCATCGCCGCGACCTCGGCCGGGTCGGACACCCCGCCCGCGGCGATCTTGGGCAGGCCCGCCGCGTGGTTGACCTCGGCCAGCAGGTCGCGCAACGGCGTGGCGGGCGGGATCCGGTCGGGGGTCAGGACGCCGGAGTGGCCGCCCGCGGCCGAGCCCTGCACGACGAGCGCGTCGACACCCGCGTCCACGGCCCGCAGCGCCTCGTCGGCCGAGGTCACCGTCTGCACCAGGAAGCTGCCCGCCCGGTGCAGCGCCGACACCGCCGCCGCGTCCGGCAGACCGAAGGTGAACGACACGATCGGCACGGGGTGCTCCAGCAGCACGTCCACCTTGTCGCGCCAGTGGTCGTCGTCCTCCACCGGCTCGGGCGGGAGGACGACGCCGAGCCGGTCGGCGTCCCCTCGGAGGGCGTCGCGGTAGCGGCGGTAGGCGGCGGCCTCGACCGGGACCGGGTTCGGGGCGAACAGGTTGACGCCGAGGGTGTCCGTGACGGCCCGCACGGTCGCGATCTGCTCGCCGAGCAGGGCGGGGGTCTTGTACCCGCCCGCCAGGAAGCCGAGCGACCCCGCGCGGGCCGCCGCGACGACGAACTCGGGCGTGCTCGGACCGCCCGCCATCGGCGCGGCCAGCACCGGCAGCCGCACACCGAGCGCCTCCAGGACGTTGCCGCTCATGGATTTTCCTCCTTCACCAGCCCGGGGGACTGTCCCAAAACGACGGTAGGGCCGCCGCGCCCGCCGGGGAAATGCCTGTCGTGGTGGACCTATACTCCCGGCTCATGGATGTCGAGCTGCGCCACCTGAGGGCGTTCGTGGCCGTGGCGCAGCAGCTCTCGTTCACCCGTGCCGCCGAGCGGATGCTGATCACCCAGCCCGCCCTGACCCGCACCGTCAAGCAGCTGGAGGCGGCGCTGGAGGTCAGCCTGCTCGACCGCGACTCCCGGCACGTCTCGCTGACGCCCGTGGGCGCGCAGTTCCTCGAACGGGCGCAGCAGGCGCTGCTCGCCGTGGACCAGGCGGTCGCCTCGACCCGCGAGCAGGCGACCCTCCGGCTGGGGTTCAGCTGGCTGCTGCCCGATCCCTGGGCCCAGCGGACCCTCGCCCACTACGAGCGGGTCACCGGCAGCCGGGTCGCCCTGATCCGGGTCGACGACCCCCTCGCCGCCGTCGGGCAGGGCCTCGTCGACGTGGCCGTGGTGCGCGGGGCGGTGGACGGCGGCTCGGCCACGCGGGTCGTGCACCTGTTCGACGAGGTGCGCGTCGCCGTGTGCTCGGCGGACTCCGACCTCGCGGGCGCCGAACGGGTGCGGTGGGACGAGATCGGCCGGTGGCCGCTCGTGGTCAACACCGTCAGCGGCACGACCGGGCCGTGGTCGTGGGCCGAGGAGTGCCGTCCGGAGCGGATCGTCGAGACCCGCAACTTCGACGAGTGGCTGGAGTCGGTCGCGGCGAACCGGGGCGTCGGGGTCGTGCCCGAGGTGGCGATGCGCCGCAACATCCACCCCGCCGTGCGGTTCGTCCCGCTCGTGGGAGCCCCGACCAGCCCGGTGTCGCTCGCGTTCCTCCCGGACCACCTGTCCCGGCTGGTCCGCCGGTTCGTCGAGGCCGCCGTCGAGAGCGGCTGACCTCGGCTCAGTGGCCCGCGCTCTGGCCGCCGTCGACGTGCAGCACCTCACCGGTGACGAACGGCGCGTTCTCCAGGTACAGCACGCCGTCGACGACGTCGCCGACCTCGCCCATGTGCCCCACGGGGTGCAGCGCGGCCAGGAAGTCGTGCGTCTCCGGGGCGTGCATCGGCGTCTTGACGATGCCGGGCGAGACGGCGTTGACCCGCACGCCCTTCGCGGCCAGTTCGATCGCCAGGGACTTGGTCGCGGACTGGAGACCGCCCTTGGTGAGCGAGGCGAGCACGGACGGGACGCCGCTGTTCGCGTGGTCGACCAGGCTGGTGGTGATCTGCACGACGTGGCCGCCCCCGCCCTGGCGCAGCATCTGGGCCACGGCGGCCTGGGTCGTGGTGAAGAAGGCCGTGACGTTGACGCCGATCGCGGCCCGGTAGTCCTCCTCGGTGTAGTCGGTGAACGGCTTGGCGATGAACACGCCCGCGTTGTTGACGAGCGTGTCGACCCGGCCGAACTCCCGCACGGCGGTGGCGATGACGGCCTCGGCGACGGCCGGGTCCGCGATGTCGCCCGCGACGGTGACGAGGTCGGGCTCGGTGGACGGCTCGATCGAGCGCGAGTTGGCGACGACGGCGAAGCCGAGCTTGCGGTAGGCCTGGACGAGCGCCGCGCCGATGCCCTGCGAAGCGCCGGTGACGACGGCGACCTTGCGGTCCGTCATGGTGGTTCCCCATTTCGTGGTGACCTGTCGGCGGTTCGTCCGCCACCACGAAAGCTAGGCGCGCCAACGGATCCCGTGAAATGCCTGTGGTGACGCGTCCATGCGCGCGGCTGATCGGTCCTCGACCCCGGCCACCGGCTAGGTTGGGGGGAACCAGGACGACGACGTCGGGAGGTCGTGTGTCGATCGGAGAAGATCATCAGGACGAGCGGGTCGAGCCGCTGCGGGTCGGGCGCGCGGTGCGGGGCGACACCGTCGTCGTGAGCGCGACCGGGCAGGTGGACTCGCACACCGCCGACGACCTGGGCGAGCAGTTGGCCGGGGCGTACGCCGAGGAGGCGGGCGGCCCGGTGGTGGTCGACCTGACCGGTGTGGACTTCCTCGCCTCGATCGGGCTGTCGCTGTTGGTGGAGTACCACCTGCTCGGGGTGCGCCGGGGCAGGCCGCTGCGGGTGGTGGCCCCGGCCCGCAACCCGTTGCGCGCCTTGCGGGCCACGATGCTCGACCAGACGTTGGAGCTGTACCGCAGCGTGCCCGAGGCGCTGGCGTAGCGCCCGGTCACTCCTCGACGGCGCCGCCGATCCGGCGGAGGTGGCGGCGGAAGCTGTAGGTCGGGTCGGCGGCGCGCCGGGTCAGGTAGTCGTCGAACGCGGTCTGGGCGCGGAGCGTGTCGCCCGCCTCGATCCGCTCGGCCTGGGCGCGTTCGGTCCGCCGGATCCCGTGTGCCACGTCGAGCACCTCGTCGAGGCGGTCGGCGGCGAGGAACAGCACGCCGTCCCGGTCGCCGAAAACGACGTCCTCGCCGGTCGCGGTGTGCGGCCCGAACCGCGCGCTCACGAGGGCGTCGGGACCCTGCGGGTCCAGCCGCGTCGGGCCCGCCGGGTAGGCGCCGTAGCTGAACACCGGGAAGTCGATCTCGACCAGTTCCGGGGTGTCGCGGTGCAGACCCCACACCACCAGCCCGGCCACGCCCGAGGCGCGGGCCTCCAGCACGGTGAGGTCGCCGACGCAGGCCTCGTCCGTCCGGCCGCCGTTGTCGACGACCAGCACGTCACCCTCCTCGGCACGGCCGTACGCCTCCAGGAACACGTCCACGCTGCCGTAGTGGCGCGCGGGCAGCACCCGACCGGCGATCCGGTGGCCGGGCGTGACCGCGCCGATGCCGGGCGGGGCGAGGCGCAGCGGGACGCCGAGCCGGACGCACGCGTCGGCGAGCAGCGGTGTGGACAGGTCGGCGAAGGCCTTCAGCACGGCGGTCCTCCCAGGTGCGGGCAACTCTCCGACCCTACCGGGTGGCCGTCCCGCCGGGAGTGGCGAACTGGTGCAGGACCATCGCGGTCAGGGCGTCCACGTCGGCGTCGACCATCGGCGCTCCGGTGATGCCCGCGCGGTGCAGCAGCGTGCCGACGACGACGTCGACGAGGAGCAGGATCCGGTCGTCCGGCTCGTCCAGCACCGACCGCAACGCGGCCAGGTACGGGGCCTGGAACCGCGTGGCCAGTACCTGCCGCAACGTCGGATCGCTGACGGCGTCCACGAACACGCCCGCGAACGCCCCGGCGACTCCGGGCTCGGCGATCCGCGCCGCGGTCCACCTGATGGCCGACGACAGGAGTTCGACCCGGTCGGAGCCCTCCAGCGGGACCGGGCCCAGCGCGTCGAGCAGGCAGTCGACGATCAGGACGCCCTTCGACTCCCAGCGCCGGTAGAGCGTCGTCTTCGCCACCCCCGCCGCGGCGGCGACGCGGTCCATGGTCGCGCCCGCGTAGCCGAGGTCGTGGACCGTCGCCAGCGTCGCGGCGAAGACCGCGGCGTCGATGCCGACTCGCGGGCGGCCGGGGGGACGGGCGGTCGCCGGAGTCATGGCCACACGATAGCCAGTTGCGCTACGATCGGTATCGATACTAACGGTAGCGTAATTGTCGAGGGGGATCACGTGGACGACGTCGAACGGCCGCCGCTGGGCGTCCGGCTGCTGCACGCGCTGGCGCGGGACCGGGACTGGTCGGCGATGACGGCCGAGGACCTGGTGGTCTACCGGGAGGCCGAGAACCGCAAGCGGGCGTCCCGGCTCGCACGGGTCGTCACCGGGTTCCCGGACCGCGGCGCGGCGATCGCGTGGCAGGAGGTGGACCTGGCCGATCGCGAGATCCGGGTCCGCGTGCACCGGCCGTCGGCCGACCGCGGCGGCGACCTGCCGCTCGTGCTCCACGTCCACGGCGGCGGGTTCGTCGGCACGGCGGCGCAGAGCGACTGGGTGACCAGCCACCTCGCCGCTCGGCTGCCCGCGGTCGTCGTGTCGGTCGAGCACCGGCTCCTCGCGCCGGGGACGCCGTTGACGGCGGCCGTCGACGACGGCTGGGACGTGCTGCTGCACGTCGTGCGGCACGCCGCGGAGTGGGGGATCGACCCGTCGCGGGTCGCGCTCTTCGGGGAGAGCAACGGGGCGGTGGTCGTCGCGCTGGCCGCGCTCCGGGCCAGGGACACGGGCCTGCGCCTGTGCGCCCAGGTGTTGGTCAACCCGGCCCTCGACGTCACGGACACGGCGTTCGACCACGCGTCGATGACCGAGCACGCCGACAGCCCGACCCTCACCGCCGCGCAGATCCGGCTGTACCAGCGGCTGGCCGTCCCGCCCGGAGCGGACGCCCACGCCGTGTCCCCGTTGCGCGCCGACGACCTGAGTGGACTCGCCCCGGCGCTGGTGGTGGTGCCGACCCTCGACCCGGTGGCCGACCACGGCCGCCGCTACGTCGACCGGCTGCGCGCGGCCGGGACGCCCGTGCGGTTGACCGAGCACGCCGGAGCGCCGCACGCGTTCCTCAGCATGCCGGGCGTGGTGCCGCGGGCGAAGGTCGCGCGGGCCGAGGTCGCCGGGTTCCTCCGGAGCTACCTCGTCGAGCCCGGTGTCACCGCGGCAGGCCGGTGACGGCCTCGTCGACGGTGGGGTGGAACGGCAGGACCTTGTCCAGCCCCATGATCTGGAACACCCGCGTCAGCTCGTGGTTGAGCCCGGCGATGGCGAACGGGGTGCCCGCGGTCCGCGCGTGCTGGTAGGCGATGACGAGGACGCTGATGCCGGTGGAGTCGCAGTAGGCGAGGTCGGTCAGGTCGACGACGACGCCCCGCTCGTCCACCGCGTCGAGCACCTCGCTCAGCCGGGGGGCGGTGTGGTGGTCGAGCTCGCCCTCGACCACCACGACGGGGGGCCCGGTCGGGCGCGGGTCGAGGGTGACGGTCAACGTCTGGTCGGTCACCGGGACTCCTGGGCTGCGGGTGGATCTGGTCGGGCACGGACGCGCGCGCCCGGTGCGGCCGGCCTATCCTACGGATCGCTCCACCGACCTGGGGTGGCGGCGGCTTCGGCGTGGACGTGGGGGGTGGCGGTGACGCGGTCCGACGACGCCGGTGACCAGTCGGCGGTGGTGGACGTGTTCGCGGTCGACGGGGAGGTCGGCCACGACCTCGCCGCCGTGGACTGGACGAAGACCCCGCTCGGCCCGCCGTCCGACTGGCCGCAGAGCCTGCGCACGGCCGTGAGCATCCTGCTGTCCTCCCGCTTCCCCATGTGGATGGCCTGGGGGCCGCGGCTCACGTTCTTCTGCAACGCCGCCTACCGGCGCGACACGCTGGGCCGCAAGTACCCGTGGGCGCTGGGCCGTCCCGCGAACGAGGTGTGGGCCGAGATCTGGGACGACATCGGCCCCCGCATCGAGAACGTGCTCACCACCGGCAAGGCGACCTGGGACCAGGCGCTGCTGCTGTTCCTGGAGCGGTCGGGGTACTCGGAGGAGAGCTACCACACGTTCTCCTACAGCCCGCTGCGCGACGACGACGGCGCCGTGGTCGGGATGCTGTGCGTGGTCAGCGAGGACACCGACCGGGTCATCGGCGAACGGCGGATGGCGACGCTGCGGGACCTGGGCTCGGACCCCAGCGTGGTGCGCACCGAGCAGGAGACGCTGGACTTCGCCTGCCGCCAGCTGGACCGCAACCTGCGCGACCTCCCGTTCACGTCGACCTACCTGTTCGCCGACGACGGCTCCGCGCGGCTGGCGGCCGGGACCGGGGGCGCCGCCGGACACCCGAGCCTCCCGGCGAGCCTGCCCGCCGACTTCGACGCGCCGTGGCCCGTGGCGGCGCTGGCGCGGGGCGAGTCCGCGCTGGTGGACCTGGACGGGCCGGAGCTGCCCGCGGGCGACTGGACGCGGCCGCCCGTGCAGGCGCTGGCGGTGCCGTTGCAGCAGCAGGGCGGCACGCCGTACGGCTTCCTGGTGGCGGGCCTCAACCGCTTCCGGCCGCTGGACGAGGGCTACCGCGGGTTCGTCGACCTGGTCGCGGGCCACGTCGCCGCGGGCATCGCGTCCGCCCGCAGCTACCAGGCGCAGCAGCGGCGGGCCGAGGAGCTGGCCGAGCTGGACCGGGCCAAGACGGCGTTCTTCTCCAACATCAGCCACGAGTTCCGCACGCCGCTGACGCTGATCATGGGGCCGGTGACGGAGTTGCGCGACCGGCTGGCGCGGACCGACCCGCGGGCGAGCGGCGAGCTGGAGATCGTGCACCGCAACGGGTTGCGGCTCGGCAAGCTGGTCAACACCCTGCTGGACTTCTCCCGCATCGAGGCGGGCCGGATGCAGGCGCGCTACGAGCCGGTCGACCTCGCCGCCGTGACCGCGGAGCTGGCGAGCGTGTTCCGGTCGGCGATCGACAAGGCGGGCCTGGCGTTCGAGGTCGACTGCCCGCCGCTGCCCGAACCGGTGCACCTCGACCCCGGCCTGTGGGAGAAGGTCGTCCTCAACCTGCTCGGCAACGCGCTGAAGTTCACCTTCGAGGGGTCCATCCGGGTCGCCGTGCGCGCGGCCGACGGCGAAGCCGTGGTCACGGTCGCCGACACCGGCATCGGCGTGCCGCCCGAGGAGATGCCGCGGCTGTTCGAACGCTTCCACCGCATCGAGAACGCCCGCTCGCGCTCCAACGAGGGCAGCGGCATCGGGCTCGCGCTGGTGCAGGAGCTGGTGGGCCTGCACGGCGGGTCCATCACCGCCGACAGCGCGGAGGGGGAGGGCACCCGCTTCACCATCCGCGTGCCGTTCGGCTCCGCGCACCTGCCCGCCGACGCCCTCGTGGACGTCGCGCGCTCGACCGCGGTGTCCACGGCGGCCGACCCGTACGTCCAGGAAGCCCTGCGCTGGCTGCCCTCCGAGCCCGGCGGCTCCTTGGGGGACGTCGCGGCTCCCGGTGACGTGTCGACCGCGTCCGCCCCCGAGGTGCACGCCACGGTGCTGGTCGCCGACGACAACGCCGACATGCGCGAGTACCTCTCCCGGCTGCTGTCCGGCGCGGGCTACGAGGTGGAGTCGGTGACCGACGGCGTGCAGGTGCTGGAGGCGGTGCGCGCGAGCGTGCCGGACCTGGTCGTCAGCGACGTGATGATGCCCCGCCTCGACGGGCTCGCGCTGGTCGCCGCGCTGCGGGCCGATCCCCGCACGGCGGCCGTGCCGGTGCTGCTGCTGTCGGCCCGCGCAGGCGAGGAGGCGTCCATCGAGGGCCTGCGGGCGGGGGCGGACGACTACCTCGTCAAGCCGTTCGCCGCGGCCGAGCTGCTGGCCAGGGTGCGGGCGAACGTGGAGCTGTCCCGCCTTCGCCACCACCACGCCCGCTGGCACACCGCGCTGATCGACTCGTTGCAGGAGGCGTTCTTCGTCTGCGACGAGGACGGCGCGGTGATCGAGATCAACGCCGCGTTCACCGACATCCTCGGCTACGGCCCGGAGAACCTGCCCTACGCGCCGGTCCACCCGTGGTGGCCGAACGCCGACACGCACCCCGAGGGCCACCAGAGGTTCGCCGACGCGTTCTCCGGCCTGCTCAGCCACTCGCGGGGCAGCTACACGATCCCGGCCATCCACCGGGACGGCCACCTGCTGTGGATCAGCGTCATGTTCACCCCGGCCCAGGACCCGGACTCCGGGCGCACGGTCGTCGTGGGCACCTTCCGCGACGTCACCGCCGAGCACTACAGCATCCAGCGCGACGCCGCGCTCGGGGCGTTGAGCATGCGGTTCTCCGAGGCGGCCAACCTGTCCCAGGCCCTGGTCGGGGCGTTGGAGGAGTTGGGGAACCTCTGGCACGCCCGCCGGGTCCTCGCCGCCGTGTTCGACGACCACGGCACGCCGACGCCCGTCGGCACGGACCTGTCCTGGGACGGCCTGGACGACCAGGGCCGCGAGCACCTCGGCGCGCTGCGCGACCGTCCCGTGCTCAGCCCCGTGCACAGCGCGGCGGGCGCGGGCGTCACCCTGGAGCACCCCGAGGGCCTGCTGGCGCTGTGGCTGGACCTGGACGACCGGCGGCCGTTCACCGACCAGGACGAGGTCCTGCTGTCCCTGCTGGCCGGGCACCTGGCCCACGGCCTGGGGCGGGCCCACCAGATCGACCAGCAGCGGGAGACCGCGCTGGCGCTGCAACGCGCCATCCTCGGCCCGTCGGAACTCCCCAACGGCTTCGCCGTCCGCTACGAGCCCGCGGCCCAGCCCCTGGAGATCGGCGGCGACTGGTACGACACGGTCCTGCTGCCGGACGGCCGCATCGGCATCGTCGTCGGCGACTGCGTGGGTCGGGGCCTCAAGGCCGCCGCCGTCATGGGGCAGCTGCGCAGCGCCTGCCGCGCGCTGCTCCTCCAGGAGACGGGGCCCGCGCGCACCCTGATGGCGTTGGACCACTTCGCCGCGGGCATTCCCGGAGCGTTGTGCACCACCGTGTTCTGCGGCGTGCTCGACCCCGAGAGCGGCCACCTGGTCTACTCCAGCGCCGGGCACCCGCCCGCGATCCTCGCCCACCCGGACGGCACCACGGTCCTGCTCGACCAGGGCGGGTCGACCCCGCTCGCCGTGCGGCCCGGCGTCCGGCGTCCCGAGGCAGAGTGCGACCTGCCCGCCCGCGCGACCCTGCTGATGTACACCGACGGACTGGTCGAACGCCGTCGCCGTCCGCTGACCGCGGGCATCGACCAAGCGGGCGAAGCCGTCCAGGCGGGTCGGGAGAGCGCGCTGGACGACCTCGCCACCCAGGTGATGGACCGGCTCGCCCCGGCGGGCGGCTACGACGACGACGTCGCCCTGCTGCTCTACCGACACCCCGCCCCGCTGGAGCTGACGTTCCCGGCCGAGTCGTCCCGGCTCGCCCCGGTCCGCAAGACCCTGCGCGGGTGGCTGAACCAGTGCGGGCTGCCGCCGCAGGCCGTGCAGAGCGTCCTGGTCGCGGTCGGCGAGGCCTGCGCCAACGCCATCGAGCACGGGTACTGCGGCTCGGCCCCCGACGAGGTCAGCCTGCGGGCGGAGGCGCTGGTCGGCGACCTGTACCTGACGGTGGCGGACACCGGCCACTGGAAGGCGCCGGAGCCCGACGTCAACGCGCACCGCGGCCGCGGTGTCGCCCTGATGCGCGCGATGATGCAGCAGGTCACCATCACCCCCGGCCCGGACGGCACCACCGTCGACATGCACCTGAGGATCCCCTGATGACCACACCGCTCACGCTCACGCCCGGTCGCGGTCCCGACGGCGCCGCGGTCCTCAAGGTCGTCGGCGAGATCGACATGAGCAACACCGACGCCCTGGTCACCGCGCTCGACGGGATCGCGGGGAAGCTCGTGCTCGACCTCACCGCGTGCGAGTACCTCGACAGCGCTGGCCTGAGCGTCCTGTTCGCCCACGCCTCCCGCATCGAAGTGGTCACCTCGCCCCTCCTGGCGCCGGTCATGAAGTACTCGGGACTGGCGGACGTGGTGGCGGTCCGCAGCGTCGAAGATCCTCCCCACCCGTAGCGGCCGGAGGACCGTACTGTTCTCCCGGTGCGGATGGTCGGAGCGAGGCGAGGGTGGCGGATGGTGGGCGCTCGGCGTTCACCGGCGCGGCAGCGCGTGCTGGAAGCGGTGACGGACGGCGCCCTCCGGGACCTCGGGCTGGACAAGCTCCTGGAAGTCCTGCTGGGACGCGTGCGCGACCTGTTCGCCGTCGACACTGCCACCGTCCTGCTGACCGACGCCGGTGGTGGGCAGCTGGTCGCCACGGCGACGATCGGCCTGGAGGAGGAGATCTTCCAGGGCGTGCGGATCCCGGTGGGGACCGGCTTCGCGGGCCGGGTGGCCCAGGACCGCGAACCGGTGCGGCTGGACCGGGTGGACTCGTCCACGGTGGTGAACCCGCTGCTCTGGGAACGGGGGCTGAAGTCGCTCGTGGGGGTCCCGATGGTGGCCCAGGGCGACCTCACCGGCGTGCTGCACGTCGGCAGCACCACGGACCGCCGGTTCACCGACGAGGAGGTGGACCTGCTGCTGCTCGTCGCCGACCGGCTCGCGACGGCGGCGCACGCCCACCGGTCGCGCTCGGCGCGGGCCGCCGCCGCGGTGCTCCAGGAGAGCCTCCTGCCGAGTCGGCTGCCGACCGCCGACGACTGGGAACTCGCCGCCCGCTACGTGCCCGGCACCGACAGCGGGGTCGGCGGCGACTGGTACGACGTGTTCCACCTCCCCGGCGGGCGCGTGGGCCTGGTGATCGGCGACGTGGTCGGCAACGGCCTGCCCGCCGCGATCGTGATGGGGCGGCTGCGCAGCGCCCTGCGCGCCTACGCGCTGGAGTTCGCCGACCCGGCCGAGGTGCTCGGCAAGCTCGACCGCAAGGCCAGCCACTTCGAGGACCACGCCATGGCCACGGTCGCCTACGCGGTCATCGACACGGCCACCCACCGGATGGACGTCGCACTGGCGGGCCACCTGCCGCCGGTGCTGGCCGCGCCGGGCCGCGCGCCGGACTTCGTCGACGTCCCGGTCGGTCCGCCCGTCGGCTACGACCTCGCCGTCACCGGCCGCCGGAGCGCGACCGTCGAGGTGCCGCCCGGAGCCCTCGTGGTCCTGTACACCGACGGGCTCGTGGAGCGCCGGGACCGGGACCTGGACACGGGCCTGGAGACGTTGCGGCGCACCGCGACGCCGATGCCCGCGGAGACCGCGTGCGTCCGGATCATGGCGGACCTGGTGGGCGACAGCCCCGCTCCCGATGACGTCGCCCTGCTGGTGATCCGCCGAGTCCTCACCGAGGGGTGAGGGCCGACAGCACGACGCGGCCGTTCAGATCGCGGCTCTCCATGCGCTCGTGCGCGGTGACGGCCTCGGTGAACGGGAGCACGTCGACCTCGGTCTCGCCCAGCCCGGCGGCGACGGCCTCCAGCGCGGCGACGAGCGCGGGCCGGACCGCCTCCGGGTGCGCGGGCAGGTAGGCACCCGCGTTGAACCCCGTCACCGCGATGTTCCGCAGCCACAACTGGTTGCTTGGGCGAGGGTCAGCCCGCCGATGCCCGCACCGATGATGAGGACTCGCATGGTGTGGCCACCTTGTCGGTGACCGCCGCCGCCCACGCGTCCCGCCCGTTCGCGTACAGCTGCCGGAGGAAGGCCGCGTAGAGGCCGAGCTTGAGCAGTGGATCCGGTTCGGCCTGGATGCGCGCGCCCCAGCGGTCGCGGTTCGCCTCGGCCTCCAGGCCGCCGACGATCTCGCCGACGATGGCCGCCTTGGAGCCGAACGTGGCGTAGACCGTGGGTGTGGCGACCTTGGCGCGCTTGGCGATCATCGCGACGGTCGTCTCGGCGAAACCCTGGCTCGCGAACAGGTCCGTCATCACCGGTTTCGCGGTGGGCGGGGGAGGGATCGCCGGACTTGACAGGTGGTGCATTGACTTGATAGTCAAGATTAGTGACTAACTTGATGCGCGCCGCCTACTACGAGAAGCAAGGCCCGGCCCACGAAGTGCTGCTGGTGGGTGACGTGCCAGTGCCCGAACCGGGACCGGGCGAGGTTCGGGTCCGGGTGACGGTCTCGGGTGTCCACGTCGGGGACGTCGGGAAGCGGCACGGGTACTGGGGTTCCACGATGGCGTTCCCGCGGGTCGTGCCGCACGGCGACGGCGCGGGGACGGTCGACGCGGTGGGCGACGGCGTGGACCCGGCCAGGGTGGGCGAGCGGGTGTGGGTGTACCTCGCCCAGTCGTACCGTCCTTTCGGGACCGCCGCCGAGTTCGTGGTCGTCCCCGCCGCGCACGCCGTCGTGCTGCCCCCGGAGGTCGACCTCGACCAGGGCGCGGTGCTGGGCATCGCGGGGATCACCGGGCACCGCGCGATCTTCGCGGACGGTCCGGTCGACGGCCTCACCGTGCTCGTCACCGGTCCGCTCGGCGGGGTGGGCCGGGCCGCACTGGCCGTGGCCCGACGCGGCGGGGCCACCGTGATCGCGACCGTGCGCCACGGTGACCAGGTCGACGAGGTGCTGGCCGCGGGGGCGCACCACGTGGTTCGGCTCGACGAGGACGACGTCGTGGGCCGGATCCGGGCCGTCGCGCCGGACGGGGTGGACCGGGTCGCGGAGATCGACCTGGCGGGCAACGCCGCCCTCGACGTCGAGGTGCTGAAGGTCGGCGGTGTCATCGCCACCTACGCGACCCGCGACGCCGAGGCCGCCGTGCCGTACTGGCCGTTGGCGTTCAGGAACATCACCGTCCGGTTCCTGAGCAACGACGACTTCCCCGAGGAGGCGAACGAGGCCGCGGCGGTGGACCTGACCGCCGCGCTCACCGCGGGCGACCTCCGGTACCCCATCGCGGCGCGCTACCCGCTCGACGCGATCGCCGACGCCCAGGACGCCGCCGAACGGGCGGGCGCGGCGGGTCGCGTGGTGGTCGAGCTCTAGGCGGCCCGGTACAGGTCCCGGACCTCGGGACGCCGCTGGTAGCCCGCCGACTCGTAGGTCGCGACGCCGCCGACGTTGGAGCTGGGCGTGCAGACGAGCGCGCTCGACGAGCCCAGCTCCCGCAACGCCGCCGCCGCGGCCACGCAGATCGCCTTCCCGTGGCCCCGACCCCGGTGGTCCCGGTGCACCCCCATCGGTTCGAGCAGCCCCGGCCTCCCCGGACCGGCCGACCACACCGTCACCGCGGCCACGGCGTCGCCCCGGTCGTCGTACGCGACCAGGCAGCGGGCGTCGGCGTAGGCGACCCCGGCCGCCATCTCCCGCCAGCGCTCGTCCGTGAACGTCGACTTCTCGAACGCCGACCGCTGCACGGCGGCCCGCACGTCCGCCCGGTCGGGCCCGACCACCTCGACCCGCACGCCGGGGTCCGCCACCGGTGCGGCGAGGTCGAAGCGCAGGGGCGTCCACGGCTCGTCGGGGCTCCAGCCCACCTCGGCCAGCCGGTCCTGGAGCAGCGCGTCCAGCGGCGCCTCGACGGCCACCCTCCCCGCGGGCAGCACCCCGGCTTCCGGCGTGACCAGGTCGTCCACCAGTCGCCTGGTCAACTCCTCGTCCTGCCTGGCGTCCGGCGCGGTCGTCAGCCGCAGCAGGTCCGGCCCGTCCAGCAGGCCGACGGCGAGCACCCGCCCGTCCCGGCTCCACGTGCGCACCGCGGCGGCCGTCGCGTCCGCGCCGAACCGCTGGAACCAGCCGAGGTCACCGGGGTGCAGCTGCGTCGCCGCGCCCTCGTGCTGCCACTCCCGCAGCGCCTCGACGGCCCTGCTCACCTCGTGGACTCCGCGTGTGCCCGACTCGATCCCCATGGCCCCGATCACACACCACGGCCGGGTCGCGGTCATCCGATTTACGGCCGCGTAGTTGAGGAATCAATCATCGCGGTGGCGCGTTTCCACGGGCGTGAAGAAAATCGGCTTCCTCTCGTTCGGGCACTGGTCCGACAGCCCGCACTCGCAGACGAGGACGGCGTCGGACGTGCTCCTGCAATCCATCGACCTCGCCGTGGCGGCGGAGGAGCTGGGCGCGGACGGCGCCTACTTCCGGGTGCACCACTTCGCGCGGCAGCTCTCGTCGCCGTTCCCGCTGCTGGCCGCGATCGGCGCCAAGACCTCGCGCATCGAGATCGGCACCGGCGTGATCGACATGCGGTACGAGAACCCGCTGTACACGGCCGAGGACGCCGGGGCGGCGGACCTGATCGCCGGTGGCAGGCTCCAGCTCGGCATCTCCCGCGGATCGCCCGAGCAGGTCGTCGACGGCTGGCGGTACTTCGGCTTCGAGCCCGCCGAGGGCGACACGGAGGCCGACATGGCGCGCAAGCACGCCGACGAGCTGCTGACCGCGCTGCGGGGCGAGGGGTTCGCCCAGCCCAACCCGAGGCCGATGTTCGCCAACCCGCCCGGGCTGCTGCGCGTCGAACCGCACTCGGAAGGGCTGCGGGAGCGGATCTGGTGGGGTGCGAGCTCGAACGCCACCGCGGTGTGGGCGGCGGAGCAGGGCATGCACCTGATGAGCTCGACGCTGAAGAACGACGAGGGCGGGGCCCCGTTCCACGTGCAGCAGGCCGAGCAGATCCGGACGTTCCGCAAGGCGTGGGCGGACGCCGGGTGGGAGCGCGAGCCGCGCGTCTCGGTGTCGCGCAGCATCTTCGCGCTCACCACGGACCTCGACCGCGCGTACTTCGGCTTCAGCGGCAACGCCGACCACGTCGGCTACATCGACGCGAGCACCAAGGCGATCTTCGGCCGCACCTACGCCGCGGAACCCGACGAGCTGGTCTCGCAGCTGGCCGAGGACGAGGCGATCGCCGAGGCCGACACGCTGCTGCTGACCGTGCCCAACCAGCTCGGCGTGGACTACAACGCGCACGTGCTCGACAACATCCTGACCCACGTCGCGCCCGCACTCGGCTGGCGTTGACGCCCGGTACCCGCCTGCGCGGACGGTCACGCCCGCGCAGGCACCGGGTCAGTGGAGCCAGTCCTTCGAGGTGATCGTCATATTGGCCACAGTATTCGGGTAATGAATACGCGGTCACTCCCCGGAACCGATCCATGACCGAACGGGCAGCGATCCGTGCCCGGACGCGCGGTCAGGTTGTCACCTGACCACCCCGCCGTTGCTCACCGGCCGTTACCTCTCCGCAACCCAGCGCGTCCACCATCGCTCTTCGTCCCAGGACGAGGAGGCACGATGAAACGCCGTTCCCTGCTGAAGGCCGCCGCCGCGGGCTCCGGCCTGGCCCTGCTGCCCGTGAGCCTGCGCCGCGCGCTGGCGGAGGAGGTGCCCGCGGGCGGGCTGGACGCCGTCGAGCACGTCGTGGTGTTCATGCAGGAGAACAGGTCGTTCGACCACTACTTCGGCACGTTGCGCGGTGTGCGCGGCTTCAACGACCCGACCGCCATCACGCTGCCCGACGGCGGTTCGGTGTTCCGCCAGCCGAACGGCTCCGGCCACCTGCTGCCGTACCGCGTGGGCGACGAGTTCATGTCCGGCACGCCGCACGGCTGGGCGGACGGGCACCGGGCGTGGAACGACGGCCGCCACGACCAGTGGGTCGCGCAGAAGGGCGTGCGCACCATGACCCACCTGGACCGCGCGGGCCTGCCGTTCTACCACGCGCTGGCCGACGCCTTCACGATCTGCGACGCCTACCACTGCTCCGAGGCGGGGCCCACCAACCCCAACCGCTTCTACCTGTTCTCCGGGACCATCGGCTACGAGCCGGGCACCACCAAGCGGGCCATCGGCAACGACAGCTGGCAGAACCCCGGCCACACCGGCTACACGTGGTCGAGCTACGCCGAGCGGCTCCAGCAGGCCGGCCGGTCGTGGCGGGTCTACCAGGAGTGGGACAACTACGGCGACAACTCCCTCGACTACTTCGCCTCGTTCCTCGCGGTGGGGCGCAAGGCGTTGGCCGCCACCAAGGACTCGGCGGGCAAGCCCTACGCGAAGCTGGAGTACTTCTACTACGACGTGGCGTCGGCGTCGGCCGCCCGGCGTGACGAACTGCTGGCCCAGTTGGACAAGGGCGTCGCGGCGCTGTCGACCGCCGACCGCTCGCTGTACGACCGGGGTCTCGCGCGGCAGCGCACCGGGCAGTTGGCGCCGGTGTTCCGCGCGGACGTGGCCGCCGGACGGTTGCCCGCCGTGTCGTGGATCGTGGCGCCGGAGTCGCAGAGCGAACACCCCGACTGGGGGCCGAACACGGGTGCGGACCTGGTGAAGCAGGTGCTGGACGCGCTCGCCTCGAACCCGGAGGTGTGGCGGAAGACGGTGTTCCTGCTCAACTACGACGAGAACGACGGCTTCTTCGACCACGTCCCGCAGCCCGCGCCGCCGGTGTCCGCGTCGCAGGGGCTCTCGACCGCGCCGGTGACCGACGAGCTGTACGACGGCTGGTCCATCGGCCTCGGCCAACGCGTGCCGCTGCTCGTGGTGTCGCCGTGGAGCCGCGGCGGGAAGGTCTGCTCCGAGGTGTTCGACCACACCTCCGTGCTGCGCCTGCTCGAACGCTGGACCGGCGTGGCCGAACCGAACATCTCCCCGTGGCGGCGCGCGGTGTGCGGCGACCTCACCTCGGCGCTGGACCTGTCCGCGACCGGCGGCTACCCGCCACTGCCCGCCCCGCTGCCCACCACCGGACCACGCCCCACCTCACCGACCCCGCCCGGCACGCAGACCATGCCGGCCCAGGAACCCGGCGTCCGCCCGGCCCGCCCGCTGCCGTACGTCTTGTCGGCGTCCGGCCGCGTGGCGGCGGACAAGTTCTGGATCGACTTCGCCTCTTCGGGCACGGCCGGAGCGCACTTCTACGTGTACGCCAACGCTTTCCGCACGGACGGCCCGTGGCGCTACACGGTCGGGGCGGGTAAGACTCTCACCGACTACTGGCAGGCCGGCTCGCCGACCGGCTCCTACGACCTGACGGCGTTGGGCCCCAACGGTTTCCTCCGCCGCTTCGCGGGCAACCGCGTCACGGCCACCTCCGGCGGCGCGAACCCCGAGGTCACCCTGCGGTACGCCCCCGCAGATGCCTTGGTGTGGCTGACGATGAAGAACACCGGTGGCGCACCGTGCACGCTGACCGTGCGCGCGAACAACCGCGCGGGCGGCCCGTGGACCTACACCGTCGCCCCCGGAGCCACCACCGAGGACTGGTTCAGCGTCGGCCGCACCTCAGGCTGGTACGACCTCACCGCGACCGGCCCGGACGGCTTCGCCCGCCGCTTCGCGGGCCACGCCGAAACCGGCCAGGAAAGCACCTCGGACCCGGTGATGGGCTCCGGAACGCTCACCGGGACGACGCAGGTGTCCACGGGCGAGGTGAAGGTGGATCTCGGCTTCTCCCGAACGGTCACCGCGGTCACCTGCGTGCCTCGCCAGACGGGCCCGTACGAGGTGCACCTGAGCACCGACGGCACGTCGTGGGGGAATCCGGCGGCGACCGGCACGTTCACCGGCACTTCCGCCACGACCGTGCGTTTGTGGCCGACCGGGGCTCGGTACGTGCGGGTGCGTGCGGCGGTATCGGGGGTGACGGCGCTGGGGTGGTGATCAGGCCCGGCCGATCCAGCCATTCGACGGAAACCCGTCGCTGTTCCCCGCAGTAGGCTCGAATCGGCGCTCTTCCGGCGGTGGTGCCAGGAGCCGTAGGAGTATTTCCATTCGGGGAGGAATACGTGGACGCGACTCGGTCCGAGCCTTTGTCCTATCCGTTCAACCGGGCGGACACACTGGAGCTGGACGAGCGGTACGCCAAGTTGCGGGCGGAAGCGCCGATGGTGCGGGTGAGGCTCGCCTACGGCGACGAGGCGTGGTTGGCGACGCGGTACGAGGACGCGCGGTTCGTGTTGGGGGACGCCCGGTTCAGCCGGGTGGTGCCGTCCGGGCGGGACGAGCCGCGGATGGGGGAGCACAACGTCGCGGGTGGGATCCTCGCGATGGATCCGCCGGGGCAGACGCGGATCCGGCGGCTCGCCACGAAGGCGTTCACGCACCGCGGGGTCGAGGGGTTGCGGCCGGTCGCGGTGAAGGTCGCCAACGAACTCGTGGACGCGATGATCGCGCACGGGTCGCCGATCGACCTCGTGGCGAACTTCGCCGTGCCGCTCCCGGTGACGATCATCTGCACCCTGCTCGGCGTGCCCGTGCAGGACCACGCGCTGTTCGCCAAGTGGTCCGAGGGCTTCCTGTCCGCGACCGGGCTCACGCCGGAGCAGGTCGCCGAGTGCCAGGTGAACCTGTGGCAGTACATGGCCGCGCTGCTCGCCGAGCGCACCGCCGAGCCGCGTGACGACCTGCTCAGCGCGTTGGCGCAGGTCCGGGAGGCCGACGACCGGTTCAGCGGCGACGAGATCCTGCAACTCTCCGCCGGACTGCTCGCCGCGGGGCACGAGACGACGATGAGCCAGATCCCGAACTTCGTCCTGACGCTGCTCGACCACCCGGCCGAACTCGCGCGGATCAAGGCCGACCCGGAGCTGATCCCTCAGGCCGTCGAGGAGCTGATGCGCTACATCCCCCTCGGCATCGGCGCGGCTTTCCCGCGTTATGCCAAGGAGGACGTCGAGGTCGGCGGCGTGCTCGTGGAGGCGGGTGAGCCGGTGCTCGCCGCGCTCGGGTCGGCCAACCGCGACGACGCCGCGTTCCCCGACGCCGACACGCTCGACGTGACGAGGCAGGGCGGCGCGCACATCGGGTTCAGCCACGGCTCGCACCACTGCCTGGGCGCTCCGCTCGCCCGGATGGAACTCCAGGTGGCGCTGGAGACCCTCGTCGGCCGCCTGCCGAACCTGCGCCTCGCCGTGCCCGTCGAGGAGCTGACCTGGAAGCGCGGCGGGTTCATGCGCTCCATGCTGGAGATGCCGATCAGCTGGGGATAGGACGTCGAGCCGGACGCCGCGGTGCCCGCCGGGCACCGCGGCGTCATGACAACGGATGTCCGGTTCATTGGTCCACTTGGCCCTTCACTTCCGTCTCCGACATGCATAAGTTTCGAATGGTTGAAGCAAAAGGAACGACACGGGGGCGATAGGTAGACAACGTTGGCAACCATTCCGTGAATGGTGCCCTCGAATCAACGCGCGCTTTTTCGGAAATCGCGCTCTCGTGCCGTTCTCCACGTCCGAATCCTGTCCCCGCCGATTTCCCGTCGACCCGGATGGAGAACGATGGACGAGCGCGCCCGGCCCGGCTGGCTGACCTCACTGGTGTCCCGCCGCGCGGTGCTGGCCACCGGTGCGGCAGGACTCGCCGCTCCCGTGGCCATGACCCTCGGCGTCGCGGCGCCGTACGAGTCCGCCACCGCTCAAACGGGCACGGTCCGGAAGGTCACGATCTACGCGGAAGCCCTGCCCGGCAACCTGTACGGCTACGGCCTCGCGCCCGGCCAGGCGACGATCCCCGGCCCGGTGCTGGAGATCTACGAGGGCGACACCCTGGAGATCACCCTCGTCAACAACACCGACCGGCGGATGTCCATCCACCCGCACGGCGTCGACTACAGCACCGAGTCCGACGGCAGTCCCCTCAACGCCTCCTTCAACAACCCCGGCGAGACCCGCACCTACACGTGGCGGTCGCGGGAGATGTTCGCCGCCGCCGGGCGGCGCTGGATGCCGGGCAGCGCGGGCTACTGGCACTACCACGACCACGCCATGGGCACCGACCACGGCACCCTCGGCATCGCCCGCGGCCTGTACGGCGCGCTCGTGGTGCGCCGCCGAGGCGACATCCTGCCGGACAAGCAGATCACCGTCGTGTTCAACGAGATGTCCATCAACAACCAGATCGCGCCGAACACGCCGCTGTTCGAGGCGAACCTCGGCCAGCGGGTCGAGTGGATCGCGATCGGCCACGGCAACCAGTTCCACACCTTCCACCTGCACGCGCACCGGTGGGCGGACAACCGCACCGGGATGCTCGAAGGCCCGACCGACCCCAGCCAGGTGGTCGACAACAAGGACCTCAACCCCGGCAGCTCGTTCGGGTTCCAGGTGCTGGCCGGGGAGGGCGTCGGGCCCGGCGCGTGGATGTACCACTGCCACGTCCAGAACCACTCGGAGACCGGGATGTCCGGGATCTTCCTCGTGCGCACGGCCGACGGCGGGATGCCGCCCGGCGCGCAGGAGGCGATCGACCGCTTCCGCGGCCACGCCCACGGCACGGCGGTCGCCCCGGCGGCGGACCCGGCCACCGGGCAGCACCAGCACTCGCCGTCGTGACCACGGTTAAGGAGTCAGGGATGGGGCCAAGGACGTCTCCACGCGGTTCGCGCCGGAGGACGGGCAGGCACGCGGTGGCGGCCTTCGCCGCCGCGGTGATGGTGCTCGGCGGGACGCTGACCGCGCCCTCCGCGGTCACCGCGGCCCCGGCGCCCGCGGTCACCGCCGCCGCGCCGGTGTCCGTCCTGGTCTTCCACGGCGCCGCCGCCGACCAGCAGGACCCGGTCGTGCGCGCGGTCGAGGCGCTGCGGGAGATCGGCGCGGCCAACGGCATCGCCGTCGAGCAGTCCTCGGACCCGGCCGCGTTCACCGCGGCGAACCTCGCCCGGTACCGCGGCGTCGTGTTCCTGTCGGCGCAGGGCGCGACCCTCACGCCGGACCAGGAAGCCGTCCTGCGCGACTACCTGAAGGCGGGCGGGGGATTCCTCGGCGTGGGCGACGCCGCCAAGGCCCAGGAGCAGTCGACCTGGTTCACCGGCCTCATCGGCACCCGGCCCGTGGGCAACGAGCCGGTGGTGGAGACCGTGACGGCGAGCGGCGAGAACCCGCCGAACGAGACCAAGGAGAAGCTGACCGACGGCAACCCGGCCACCAAGTGGCTCGCCCGCACCCCGACGGGCTGGGTGTCCTACCGGCTGCGCGCGGCCGCCTCGGCGAAGCGCTACACGCTCACGTCCGCCAACGACACCCAGGGCCGCGACCCGAAGGACTGGACGGTGCAGGGGTCCGCGGACGGGACGAACTGGACCGACCTGGACCGGCAGACCGGCCAGGCGTTCCCGGACCGCCTCCAGACCCGGTCGTTCACGATCGCGGACCCGAGGCCGTTCCTGCACTACCGCCTGACCATCACGGCGAACTCCGGTGAGCCGCTGATCCAGCTCGCCGACTTCCGGCTCGTCTCCGGCGACCCGCCGCCGACGCCGGAGGTGCGCCAGTCCGTCGTGGACGTCCTGGACCGGCAGCACCCGGCGACCAAGGACCTGCCGCTCACCGTTCCGCGCTCGGATCGTTGGTACAACTGGGATCCGAGCCCGGTGGGGACCGTGCACACGGTCGCGCAGGTCGAGGAGTGGCGCTACGACGCGGGCCAGGGGGCCAACGGGCCGTTCCACCCGGTGTCCTGGTGCCGCGACTACGAGGGCGGCCGGTCGTTCTACACCGGCATGGGCCACACCGAGGCGAGCTACGGGGAGGACGCGTTCCGCGGCCACCTGGCGGGCGCGCTGAAGTGGACCACCGGCCTGGTGCGCGGTGACTGCCAGGCCACGATCGCCTCGAACTACAAGATCGAACGGCTGACCGCGGCCAACCAGACCGGTCAGCTCGACCAGATCGGCGAACCGCACGGCCTGACCGTCGCCCCGGACGGCACGGTGTTCTACGTCGGCAAGGCGGCCTGCCCGTCCGGCCCGGTGGTCGACTGGGCCGACCCGAAGGTCGGCCTGGGCTGCGGCACGATCCACCAGTTCAAGCCCGACACCAAGCAGGTCACGCTGCTGGCGACGCTGCCGGTGATGGGCAACCGCGGCAGCGGCACGGAACTGGTGAAGAACGAGGAGGGCCTGCTGGGCATCGTGCCCGACCCGGCGTTCACCGACAACGGGTGGCTCTACGTCTACTGGATGCCGCAGGACACCGTGGACCGGGAGAAGCGGACCGGCAAGCGGACGATCTCCCGGCTGACCTACGACCGGGCCGCGCAGAAGATCGACCTGGCCACGCGCAAGGACCTGCTCCAGTGGGAGGTCCAGCAGCACAGCTGCTGCCACGCGGGCGGCGGCATGGCGTTCGACGCCAAGGGGAACCTGTACGTCGGCTCCGGTGACAGCAACTCCTCCCAGGGCTCGTCGGGCTACTCCGGCAACAACTGGACCGCCGACTGGCAGGGACTGTCCTTCCAGGACGCGCGACGCACGGCGGGCAACACCAACGACCTGAACGGCAAGATCATCCGCATCCACCCGGAAGCGGACGGCACGTACACCATCCCGCAGGGCAACCTGTTCCCGCCGGGCACCGAGAAGACCCGGCCGGAGATCTACGTGATGGGCGTGCGCAACATCTCCCGCCTCCAGATCGACCCGACCACCCAGTGGCTGACCGCCGCGTGGGTCGGCCCGGACGCGACCTCGCCGAGCCCTGACCTGGGCCCCGCCAAGTACGAGACCGCGACGATCATCACCAAGGCGGGCAACCACGGCTGGCCGTACTGCATGGGCGACAAGCAGCCCTACCGCGACCGCAGCACCACCGACGCCACCAAGCTCACCGGCTGGTACGACTGCGACGCGCCGAAGAACGAGTCGCCGCGCAACACCGGCCTGGTGGACCTGCCCCCGGTGCAGAACAACATGATCTGGTACTCCCCGGACGGCGGCGGCCCGGTGTTCCCCGCCCGCTCGGACGGCAGCGGCGTCCCGACGTACAACGCCGCCGACGCCACCTACACGCAGCCGTACCTGCGCGGCGGCGGCCAGGCGGTCATGTCCGGTCCCACCTACCACCGGGAACTGGTGGACACCGGCAGCGGTGTCGCCTGGCCGGAGTACTGGGACGACAAGTGGTTCATCGGCGACCAGTCCAACGCCGCCAACCGGATCGCGGTGACCGTCGACCCGGCGGGCGTGCCGACCGCCGCGCCCCCGGCGTTCGCCGAGTCGCTGCGCGCCATCATCCCCAGCGGCAACGGCAACGACCGGTTGCAGAGCTGGATGGACGCGAAGTTCGGCCGCGACGGCGCGCTGTACCTGCTCGACTACGGCGGAGGGTTCTTCACCTTGCACCCCAACCAGAAGCTCATCCGGATCACCTACCAGGGCGGCGCGAAGACGCCGAAGCCCGCGGCGACGTCCGTCGCGGTGCAGAACAAGCCGCTGACCCTGGGCTTCACCGGCTCGCGGTCCGGCGGCGCGTCCTACCGCTGGGACTTCGGCGACGGCGGCTCGTCGACCGAGGCCGACCCGCGGCACACCTACGCGAAGGTCGGGACCTACCAGGCGAAGCTCACCGTGACCTACGCCGACGGGGAGACCCAGGTCGTGCCGGTCGCGGCGAACGTCGGCTGCGCGACCACCGACAACCGCGACATGGTGTGGGTGGGTGACCAGGACTCCGGTGTCGCCAACAAGGACGTCGGCGGCGGCTGCACGGTCAACGACCTGATCGACGACGAGAGCGCGTGGCCGGACCACGGCGCGTTCGTCCGCCACGTCACGGCCGTCACCGACCAGTTGCGCAAGGACGGCGTGCTCACCGCGCGGGAGAGCGGCGCGATCGTCCGCACGGCGGCCGGGTCGGACGTCGGCACACCCGCCAACACCGGGTACGAGCCCCTTTTCGACGGCACGGAGAAGTCGTTGCTGGGCTGGACGCAAGCCCCGAGCGGCTCGTTCTCGATCCAGCCGGACGGCTCGCTGCGCTCCTCCGGCGGGCTGGGCATGCTCTGGTACTCGGCCAAGCAGTTCGGCGACTTCTCGCTGAAGCTCCAGTTCCGCGACAAGTCGCCGGAGGGCACCCGCGCCAACAGCGGTGTGCTCACCAGGTTCCCCGATCCCCGCATCCCGCTGGAACAGCGGCTGCCGGGCAGTTGCGGCACCACGGGGTCGGCGCGCACGTCGCCCGCCTGGGTCGCGATCTTCTGCGGCCACGAGGTCCAGATCTACGACGGGGCCACCGGCGAGCCGCAGAAGACGGGGTCGATCTACAACTTCGACCCGATCGGGCTGCCCGAGGGCGGCGTGCCCCCGAAGGAGACCTGGAGCAACTACGAGGTCCGGGTCGTCGGGCAGCACTACACGATCCTGCGCGAGGGCGTGGTGATCAACGAGTTCGACAACACGCCCGGCAAGCAGTCGTCGCGGGCCGGTGACCCGCCGACGGACCTGCGCCAGTTCGCCACCGGCTTCCTGGGGCTCCAGAACCACGGGACCAGCGACCTGATCGAGTTCCGCGACGTCCGGGTGCGGTCGCTGTAGTCCCCATGAGAGGTGCGGCATGTTTCGACGCTTGATCGCCGGTGCGGCCTGCGCCCTGCTGTGGGTGTCGCCGATGGCCGTGGTCGCGGCCTCGGCGGCCCCCGTGCGGGCCCAGGAGCAGGTGCTGACCTGGACGGCCGACAACGACATCACCCGCTACAGGTCCGCGCCCCTCACGGCGACCGCGGGCGTGACGAGGATCGTCTGGGAGAACAGCGAGGCCACCGGCAACACGACGGGCATGCCGCACACCCTCACCTTCGACACCTCGGCCGTCGGCTACAACCACGACGTCGACCTGAACGTCCTGGCCAACCCGTTCGACACGCAGAACGGCAGGCACGAGGCCACGATCACCCTCACGCCCGGCAAGTACCGCTACTTCTGCTCGATCCCCGGCCACGGGTCGATGGTGGGGGAGTTCACCGTCACCGCGGGCGGTGAGGACGTGACGCCGCCGACGGTGGTCGCGGACGTCACCGGCCCGAAGAACGCCGCGGGCGAGTACCTCGGCAGCGCCACGGTCACCGTCACCGCGTCCGACTCGGGTTCCGGGGTGGGCCTGGTCGAGCACGAGGTCGACGGCGGCGGCTTCACCCCCTACACCGCACCGGTTCGCGTCACCGCGGTCGGCGACCACACCGTGCGCTTCCGAGCGACCGACGTGGCGGGCAACACCTCCACCGTCGGCTCGACCGCGTTCCGCGTCGTCGCGCCACCGTCCGACACCACGCCGCCCACCGTGGCCGGGAGCGTGGGCGGCACCAAGGACTCAGCGGGCAACTACGTCGGCAAGGCCACTGTCACCATCACCGCGACCGACGCCGATTCCGGTGTCGACTTCGTCGAGTACCAGGCGCACTCGGGCACGTGGACCCGGTACACGGGGCCGTTCGACGTGACCGAGGTCGGTTCGCACATGGTGCACTTCCGCGCCGGGGACAAGGCCGGGAACGTGTCGCCGGAAGGCATGGTGAGTTTCACCGTGGTCGCCGCCCCGCCGGTGGACACCACGCCTCCGACGACGTCCGCCGCGCTCTCCGGGACGACGACCCCGACCGGTGACTACGTCGGCCGGGCGACGGTGACGATCACCGCGACGGACACTGGGTCCGGCGTGAAGCTCGTGGAGTACCTGCTGGACAACGGGAGTTGGACGCCGTACACCGCGCCGGTCGCGGTGAACGCCCTTGGCGCGCACACCGTGCGCTACCGGGCCTCGGACAACGCGGGCAACACCGCGGCGGAGCGGACGGTCGCGTTCACGGTCGTCGGCTCGGGGTCCGACGCCTGCCCCGACTCCGACGAGCGCCCGACCGTGGTCATCGGCCAGGACGACACCCTGGTCCCGAACGTCGACACCGGGAACGGCTGCACCGTCAGCGACCTCGTCGACCAGCACCGCGGGTACCCCGACCACGGGGCGTTCGTCCGGCACGTCGAACTGGTCACCGGCGACCTCGTGACCGGTGGCGTGCTGACCCGCAGGCAGCAGGGCGTCCTCGTGCGCGCGGCCTCGCGATCCGACATCGGCAAGTAGCTTCGCACAGCAGGGAGAACCCAGATGGCTGCACGGACCGCCTCCACCTTCGCGATCTCGATCGCCCTCGTCACCGCGTCGGTGGTGGGCACGGCCCCGAGCGCCAGTGCTGACCTCGTGACGTACTGCGTGGGCAGCGGCGGGGCCGTCACGGTCCCGAACGACCTGTTCGTGCCCGCGGGCGAGTCGTGCTCGCTGCGCGGCACGACCGTCACCGGCGACGTGCGCGTGGCTGCGGGCGCGAACCTCGTGATCAGCGGCGGCCGGGTCAACGGCGCGGTCGCCGTCGCGGCCGACGGCTACCTCGACGCGACCGACACCCGCGTCGACGGCGCCGTCACGCTGGCGGCGGGCGGTTTCGGCGTGTTCCTGAAGAACTCCGACACCGGCGGCGTGGTGCTCCAGCCGAAGGGCTCGGCCGCGATCGAGGGGTTCCTGTTCGCCGAACGGGGGTCGAAGGTCGACGGCACGGTCACCGCGGGCGTCGGCGAGGTGGTGCTGACCGACAGCGAGGTGACCGGCAACGTCGGTACCAACGGGGCGTACTTCACCGACGTGCACGGCACGTTCGTCGACGGCACGCTGTCCGTGCTGAACAACGCGACCGGCAGCGTGGTGTGCGGCAGCGCGGTCCAGGGGAAGTCCACGTTCGCGGGCAACGTCGGGGGCGTGCAGCTCGGCCCGAACGGCGGCCTCGACACCTGCGCCTCCGGCGGCTACTTCGCCAGGGACGTGAGCGTCTCCAACACCACCGGCGGCCGCACGACGCTCGACGACAACGTGATCAACGGCGCGCTCACGCTGACCGCGAACACCCCGGTCGGCGAGGTGGCGGCCAACAACCGGATCCGCGGCGGGGTCGTGGGGGAGCGGTCCGAGCCGACGGCGGCCAAGGCCGCGACCGCCGACAGCACGCGCGGCACCGCGAAGGAGCGCGCCGCGAACCGCCTCGCGCGGGTGGACGCGGCCGTGGCGGTGAAGGGCAAGGCACGGCTGTGAGGTGAGCTTCACCCGTAGTGGTCCTGGAGGCGGGCGTGGCGGAACTGGTGCACCGCGCCCGCCTGGCGCAGCACCCCGAGCCGCCGCGCCTCGGCCAGGAACCGCGGGAGCCGCCACGGCAGCTTCCCCGTCAGCGGCAGCCAGAACCGGGCGATCACCAGCCACCGACCCCACGCCTTGCCGGACAGCAGCACCACCCCCGCGATCCCGCCCACCAGCGCCGCCTCCGCGACGGTGGTGTGCGCGATCCACGTAAGCGCCCCGAGCGCCAACGCGAACGCCGTCGCCTGGACGATCGCGTTCGTCCGGTCCATCGCCAGCGAACTCGACGGGCTGGTGGCGCTCCGCGGGTCGATCGTCGTCTCGAAGTCGGTGATCACCCGGACGGCGCGGGCCCCGATCGCGGCCACGACACCGACCAGCACCCCGAGCACGGCTCCGACCAGGGTGAACACCGGGATGGCCACCAAGGTCGGGAGCCGCTCGCCGACCGAGGACCCCAGGACCGCGCCGAACGCCGCTCCGCCGAACGTGCCGGTCAGTCCGCTCGTCACCACGTACCCGGCCAGCGTGAAGTCGGCGAACTGCTTCCGCGTCCCGGCGATGAAGCCGGTGCCGACGGAGGGGGTTACCGACGCCCACAACCCGAGCAGCACCAGACCGGGGAACCGGTCCAGTGGCACGCGTCCCGACCCGAAGAGCATCGCCACCGCGCTGAACAGGACGATCGCGACCACCGTGACGATGACGAACCTCTTGCGGTGCAGGCGAACGGAGAAGTCCGACGCGATCCCGTAGAGCAGGGCCAGGAAGACGAACAGCGCGACGAGTTCCACCGACACGAGGACGAACCGCGTCGAGGTGAGGTCGATCGGCCGGTCCCGCAGGTCGCCGGGGCGCACGACGAACAGGGACAGCGCCATCAGTTCGCCCAGCAGCGCGCCCGCGACGACGAACCGTGCCTTGCGCCAGACCTCGCCGGGGCGGGGACGACCGCGGAACCGGAAGGACGAGGGAACGGGGTCGGAGGGGCCCGCGAGGCGGTGCAGCCCCAGGAACACCAGGCCCATCGCCAGCGTTCGGACAGCGCTGTCGGCGTGGGGCAGGAACGCCGCGGGCGCTCCGAACCCCAGGCCCACCAGGAACGCGCCGAGCGCTCTGAGCCACCGCGGTCCCGTGCTGACGGCGAGTGCGACCACGGCCGCCACGGGCAGGCCCACCAGCGTCGCGACCGGTGATCCGAGGACCAGCCACGCCCAGGCCGCGGCGACCGCTCCCGTGGTCACGCCGGTGAGGAGCGCGCGGGGGAGTCGCGGCACGGCGGTGTCGAGCCGCCACCACGCCAGGTCCGGTGTTCCGGTCCGCCGCAGGTTCCGGGCCAGGAACGCCAGCCAGTGCTCGACCTGCTCGGTCTCCCACCCCGCCCCGCGAGAGGGGCGGTGGACCGCGGGCACCCAGGAGGCCAGCAGGTGCTGTTCGACGTGGTGCGCGGTCGGGAAGCGGTCCGCGTCCAGCAACTCGGTGGGATCGGCGTTCGGGGTCTCGCCGTAGACGGTGCGGGCCAGCCCCACCATCAACGGCGTGGCGAGCGCCTGGAGGAGGGGACCGTCCGGGTCGATCCGCTCCAGGACGGGGTCCCAGAGGGGGACCGCCCGGCCGTCGACGACGGTGGTCCGGTGCGTCCCGCGCGTCAGGTAGTCCGCCCGGTCGGCGGGGTCGAGGTCCTCCAACTCCACCGCGACCGCCCGCGTCAGGCGGCGCGCGGTGGCCTCGACCGCCGTCCGGTACTCGTCGGGCCTGCTGGTCAGGACCAGTGGCATGGTGGTCGCGTTCAGTTCGGCCAGGGCACGGGCGTGCAGGCCGTCGGCGATCTCGTCGAAACCGTCGAGGATCGGCAGCACCCGCTCGTCGGCCACCAGGTCGGTGGCGAGAGGGACGCCGATCGGGTAGTCCCGCGCCAGTCGGTCCGCCAGCCAGTCGCGCAGCGGCACCTCCGGGTTCCACGACCCCAGGCCGAACAGGACGGGGACCCGGCCGCCGGGCTCGGCGCGCGCTGCCGCGGTCGTCAGCAGGAAGTGCACCGCCAGGACCGTCTTCCCGGAACCCGGCCCGCCGAGGACCAGCACCCGGCCGCCGGGCGCGGTCCGGTGCACCTCGACGAGGTCGTCCAGTTCCCCCTTCCCGGCGGCGGGGACGTGCTGGTCGCCGAGGTCGGAGGGTCGCCATCGCACCCGCAACGGACGCGGGTCGTAAGCGCGCCACGACTCCGCCTCGCGCACCCACTGGGAGCGCGAGGCGGAGGCCAGCCGCGCGGCGGCCTCGTCCAGCGGGGACCGGGCGTGGACGTGGTGGACCGTGACCGTCGCGTCCCGGCCCGCCTGCACCACGGTGCTCGACGTCGACGCGAGGGCGACCTGCTCGACACGGCCCTCGTCGTCACCGTCTCGCGGGGTGGGTTCGGCGTCCACGGGGAGATCCTGCCCTGTCACGGGGTGGGGCAGGGCAGGATCGACCCGAACGGCTCAACGCCGGTGCCGGCTAGCCGGCACCGGCGGGGGAGGAGGAGTTCCGCGCCACCAGCCGCGGGCTGCCCGAGCCGTCGGCCGGCACCGCCCACACCGCGTTGTCGAGTCCGTAGAGGACGGTCGAGTCGTCCTGCCACAGCGCCTGGTCGTCGACGTTCCCGTGTTCCGCCAGTTCCCTCTCCTCCAACGTCGCCAGGTCGAGGACGGCCAGCCGCCAGACGCCCTCGGACACCTTCTTCTTGAACGCGATCCGCTTGCCGTCCGGGGACAGCGACGGGCACTCGACGTTCTCGCGCAGCACCTTCCCCTGGTAGCGGCCGTAGTCCGCTTCGACGAGGCGGGTCGTGCCCCGGCTGCCGAGAGTGGCGTAGAAGCGGTTGCCGTCCGCGGCGAACGTGACGCCCCAGTAGTTGACGTCGGCGGCGAAGTAACGTCGGTCGCCGGTGAACACCGGCAGCTCCTCGATCGTCTTGACCAGCCTGCCCGTCCCCACCTCGTACAGCCCGGCCCTCGTGGAGAAGCCCGTGGCGGCGTAGGAGTCGCCGGTGACGAACAGCGTCCAGGTGACGATCCCGCCGTCCGGGGACACGCGGGCGCGGCTCGGCGTGCCCGGAAGGGACTCCTGGTGGCGCACGGCGAGATCGGCGTCCAGGACCTGCACGTCCGTGACCGCGGGCAGCACTCCCGGTCGTGCGGTCAGGCACACAGCGGTCTGCTTGGCGGCTGCGAACCGGTCGCACTTCAGCCCGGAGGACCGGCGGGGGCCGTCCGGATCCGTCGGCGACACCGACGTGACGCGGCCGGTGACCGTGTCGCGGACCAGGAGTTGGCCTGCGGCCAGCGTGAGCCGCTCGACCGGCGGCTCGTCCTGGGCCGAGCCCTGCCGCGCCTGCACGGTGAACGCCACCGCGGCCCCGATCAGCAGCACCGCCCCGAGCAGGGCGAGCACGACCCGCCTCACGACCGCACCGGCCGGACGACCGCGGCGGCGAGGACGACGACCGCGAGCAGGCCCGCGGCGACGACCACCGCGGGGCGGAGCCCCCAGAGCGTCCACGACAGTCCGAAGAGGACGGACGACGCCATCCGGGCCACCGCCTGCCCCGTCTGGACGACGGCGAACCCGGTGGACCGCAGCTCCGGCGGCACCAGCGGTCCGGCCGCCGCCATCAGCACCCCGTCCGTGGCCGCGTAGAACACGCCGTGCAGCGCGAGCGCCAGCACGGCGAGGCCGGGCCCGGACACCGGTCCGCACACGGCGAACAGCGCCGCGCCGAGAGCGGCGTGGCCGCCGAGGAACACCGGCCAGCGGCCGATCCGGTCGGCGAGAGCGCCGATCGGCACGGCCAGCAGCAGGTAGACCGCGGCCGTGCCGAGCGGCAGCAGCGGGAACCACGCCACCGGCACGTCCCACCGTCGTTGCAGCGCCAGGTAGAGGAAGGCGTCCCCTACGGTGACCAGTCCGAGCGCCGCCGCCCAGAGCGTGATCCGGCGGAAGTCCCGCAGTCGCAACAGGTCCAGCGCCGCCCGAGGGGACACCGCCGCGCGGTCGGCGGTCCCCGGCCGGTCCTTGACGAACAGGACCAGCAGGAGCACGCCGACCGCGGCGACGCAGAAGCTGGTGAAGAACACCGACGGGTAGCTGCCGAGACTGGCCGCCAGCACGCCCATCGCGGCCACGGGGCCGAGCAGCGCGCCGACGGTGTCCATCGCCCGGTGCACGCCGAACGACCGGCCGAGCGCGGCGGGATCGCTGCTCAACGAGATCAGCGCGTCGCGCGGGCCGGTGCGCAGGCCCTTGCCCGTGCGGTCGGCGGCGAGCACGACGCCGATGGCCGCGACCGACGACCCGGCCGCCAGCAGGCCGAGCTTGCACACCGCGGACAAGCCGTACCCGACCCCGGCGACCGCCTTGAGGCGTCTCCACCGGTCCGCCAGGTGGCCGCCCAGGACGCGGACGACGGCGGTCGCCCCCGCGTAGAGCCCGTCGAGCAGCCCGAACTGCAACGGGTTCAGGCCGAGGCCCAGCACCAGGTACAGCGGGAGCACGGCGGTGACCATCTCCGACGAGACGTCGGTGACGAGGCTGACCAGCCCGAGCGCCAGCACGTTGGCGGGCACCCGTCGTGGCACGGCCCGCCGGTCGGCGGGCGCCAGGTCAGGAGCACGGCTTGCCGCGATGTACATGCCGGCCCCCTAGTGGCAGGTGTAGGTCGGGCTGCTGTCCAGCACCGACTTGTCGAGGCCGATGAGCTGCGTCGAGAACGAGGTGTCCGTCATCGACAGCTTCACCACGCCGTACGTCGACAGCAGCTTCGCCGTGGTCGGGTGCGCGGCGTGCACGTCGTAGAGCGGGGCGCCGCCCATGCCGCCGAGGACCTGCACCGGGCCGTTCGCGTCGGCCTTGCCCGCCCCGTTCTGCGGCACGAACCGCTCGTAGTGGTGGTCGTGGCCGTTGAGCACCAGGTCGACCTTGTTGTCGACCAGGAGCTGCCACAGCGCGGCGCTGTCCGGGTTGTCGCCGTGGTCGCCTGAGCTGAACCTCGGGTGGTGGTAGTACGCCGCGACGCAGCCCTTGGTGTTGGCCGCGAGGTCCTGCTTCAGCCAGGCGATCTGCGCGGGTTCGGCGAGGTCGTGGGTGGTGAAGTCGTTGGAGTCCAGTGCGAGGAAGTGCCAGTTCCCCATCTCCCACGAGTAGTAGTTCTTGCCCTGCGGGGTGGCGATGGGGCCGAAGTAGTCGCGGTAGCCATTGAACGGGGTGTCGTCGTAGGACTCGTGGTTGCCGGGGACGGGGTGGGTGATGCTCTTGAACTTGCCCCACGTCTTGTCGTAGTAGGCCTTGAAGTCCGAGAGGTGGGCGTCGTCGTACTGGTTGTCGCCCATGGTGATCACAGCCGCGGGGTTGATCCCCTCGACCAGCTTCGCCGTCTTCGGGTGGACGCAGTTCGCGTCGCTCGCCGTGCACCGGTCGGCGATGTCGCCCGCCGCGGCGAGCACGAACGAGCCACCGCCGCCGGGCTTCGTCCGAGCGGTGACGGTCGCGCTGACCGCGGAGGTGTTCCCCGCCGCGTCACGGGCGCGGACCGCGTAGCCGTAGCCGGTGTCCGCGGCGAGTCCGGTGTCGTTGTACGACGTGGTGGTGCTGGTCGCGACGACCTGCCCGTCGCGCAGGACGTCGTAGCCGGAGACGCCGATGTTGTCGGTCGACGGCGACCAGGTCAGCGCGACGCTGGTGGCCGTGGTCGTGCCCGCGGCGAGTCCGCCCGGCACGGTCGGGGCCTGCGCGTCCCCGGTCGAGTCGGCCGAACCGTAGGCCTGCACCTCCCAGAGCGAGTAGCCGTACTTCGTGGCGCGGGTGGTCCCCACGACCCGGAGGTACCGGCCGTGCGCGGTGAGACCGGACAGCTCGTCGGTCTTGCCGTCGCCGTTGTCGACGGTGGCGACCGAGGTGAAGTGGACGCCGTCGTCGGACACCTCCACCCGGTACTTCTTGGCGTAGGCGGCTTCCCAGGACAGCTTGACCCTGTTCACCGTGGACGGTTGGCCCAGGTCCACGCGCAGCCACTGGGGATCGGCGCTGACGGCGCTCGCCCACCGGGTGGTGCCGACGCCGTCGACGGCCTTGTCACCGCCGAGGGAAGAGCTCTCCGTCGTGGACGTGACGACCGGCTTGCCCTGGGAGAGCAGGACGTCGGCGGCGTTGGCGGGGAGGGCGACGGCCGACGACACGACCAGGACGGTGGCGGTGGCCGCCACCACCCTGGGCAGGGTTCGGCGAAGTGGTGGGTGCACTGGGCGCTCCTTCGAGCCTCGCGCGGCGGTACCAGGCAGTCAATTAGTTAGGAAACTTTCCTAACAGACTGACCATATCGTCGTGATCTTCCACGGGGCAAGCGGCGAAAGTCGGTTGAACGATCCAGTCACCGGCGAAGAGCAAAGGGGGTGCCGCCCGGCGCACTCCCAGTGGGTCCGAACCCCACCGTCGTCACCCGAACGCACTGGTGGATCGGTTGCGAATGGACTGTGGCGGGCACAATGGACCCGCCTGTCCAGCGAGCGGAACGGAAAGCCGGATGATCATCGAGGGCGTCGCGTTCCCCGCGGGCGTGCACTGCGAGACGACCACGCTCGGCGCGCTGCTGCGCCACGAGGGCCTTGAGCTGTCCGAGCCGATGCTGTTCGGCCTCGGCGAGGGGCTGGGTTTCGTCTACTGGGACGCCAAGTACCTGGACTTCCCGTTCCTCGGCGGCCGGACCAAGCCGTTCACGATCACTCGCACCGCGGCCGACCGGCTGGGCCTGGAGCTGCACGTCCAGGAGACCGCGTCACCCCGCAAGGCGTGGCAGAACGTCACCGCGGCCCTGGCGGCCGGACGGCCGGTGGGCCTGCAACTGGACTCCTACCACCTCGACCACTTCACGACCAAGGTCCACTTCGGCGGTCATTTCGCGGCGCTGCGCGGCTACGACGACACCCACGCCCACCTGGTCGACACCGCCCAGCAGGGCGGCCTCGTGACGACCACGTTGGCGAGCCTGGCACTGGCCCGCGGCGAACGCGGCCCGATGACCGCCCGCAACCGCAGCTACACCGTCGCGGTCCCCGCCGACCGGCCGAGCGCGGCCGACGCCGTCCGCGAGGCCGTCCGCTCCACCGCGCGCACCTTCCTCACCCCGCCCATCGCCAACCTCGGCCACCGCGGCGTCGACAAGGCGGCCGGGCAGGTCGAGCGGTGGCTCGACCGGTCCGCCGATCCCGCCCACGACCTGCCGTTGGCCGCGACGCTGATGGAGCGCGGCGGCACAGGCGGCGGCCTGTTCCGGGTCCTGTTCCGCGACTTCCTCGTCGAGGCCGCGGAGCTCACCGACGACGACGTCCTCCGCGAAGGCGGCGCCAGGTACGCCGAGATCGCGCCGCTGTGGACCGAGGTCGCCACGCTCATCGAGACCGCCGGGACCACCGGCGAGCAGACCCACCTGACCCGCGCCTCGGAGATCCTCGCCGACCTCGCGGAACGGGAACGCCGGGCCATGCGCCTCCTCGTCGATTAGGGCGGCAACGCCGTGGTGGAATGCCGCGGTGAGCGCGAGCAAGAGCCGTCCGGTCTGGAGTGGACTCCCCGCTGCCGTGCGGGCCGAGGTCGAGCGGGTGGTCGGTGGCCCGGTGGTGGACGCCCGCAGCTGCCCCGGCGGCTTCTCGCCGGGGTTCGCCTCGGTGCTGACCCGTGCCGACGGCCGCCGGGTGTTCGTGAAGGCGGTCGACGGCGACGCGTGGCCGTCGGACGTGGTGCTGCACCGCGCCGAGGCCGAGGTCAACGCCGTCCTGCCGACCGCCGCGGGGGCTCCGCGGCTGCTCGGCGCGTTCGACGACGGGCAGTGGGCCGGGCTCGTGTTCGAGGCCGTGGAAGGCCGGGAACCCCGGCAGCCGTGGGACGCCGGGGAACTGGACCGGGTCGTCACGGCGCTGCTCGCCCGCGCGGACGTCCCGGCTCCCGCCGGTCTGGCCCACGACCTCCCTCGACTGGGTGGCTGGGCGGCGCTGGTGGACGAGCGGGACCGGGTGGCGGAGCACTCGCCGTGGGCGGCCGACCACCTGCCGCGGCTGGCCCGGCTCGACCGCGCGGGAATCGCCGCGGCGCGGGGCGACTCGCTCGCGCACTGCGACTTCTACCCGCACAACGTCCTGCTGACGGCGGACGGCGTGGCGGTGGTGGACTGGCCGCACGCCCGAGCGGCCTCGCCCCTGGTCGACCTGGTGGCGCTGCTGTCCAGCGCGGCGGCCGACGGCGTCGACCCCGAGCCCGTCCTCGCGTCCCGCGCGGTCCCCGGAACGCGGGACGACCTCGACGCGATCCTCGCCGCCCACACCGGGTTCCTGGTCCTCGGCGGGCTGTCGGCGATGCCACCGGGCCTGGAGGCGATAGCCACGGCCAAGCTCCGGCTCGGTCTCGGAGCCCTGGCCTGGCTCGAGCGGCGGCTGGGCTCCTCCCGGACGGCGGTGGAATAACCGGTGTGCCGCGGCTGTTGGTCGGTGGTATGTCGGACGAAACTGTGGCACTCAGTCCCACCACGTGGGTGCAGGACCAGACGAAGCGGATCCTGGAGACGGGGACGACGGAGGGGATCGAGGTCCAAGGCTCGCCGATCGTGCTGCTGACGCTGCGCGGCGCGAAGAGCGGCGCGTTGCGCTACACGCCGGTCATGCGGGTGGAGCACGACGGCCGGTACGCGGTCGTGGCGTCCAAGGGCGGTGCCGCCGAGCACCCGACCTGGTACTTCAACATCAAGGCGCACCCCGAGTTCGCGTTGCAGGACAAGACCGTGAAGAAGACCTACGCCGCGCGCGAGGTCGAGGGGGACGAGCGGGCCGAGTGGTGGGAGCGCGCGGTCGCCGCGTTCCCGTCGTACGCCGAGTACCAGACGAAGACCGACCGGCAGATCCCGGTGTTCGTGCTGGAGCCGAAGGACGCCTGACCACCCGCTGACGACGGGCGGGCCTGCTCACCCGCCCGTCGCGCGATATTCCGGTGACAGCCCGCGGACGTGGTCGCTACGGTCCGCCGCATGACCCGGTTGACGTGGCGACCGCTCGCCGTCGGGGACGCCAAGGCGTCGGCCGACCTGCTCAACGCCATCGAGGCCGTCGACCGGATCGGCGAGAACTACACCGAGGAGGACACCCTCCAGGAGCTGGTGGACCCCTACGCCGACCTGGAGCGCGCGAGCCTCGCCGCGTTCGACGGCGACGTGATGGTCGGCTACATGAAGGTCCGCCACCGGCCGACCGCGGACGTGGTCCACCGGGTGTTCCTCGACGGCGGTGTCCACCCCGCCTACCGCGGCCGAGGTGTCGGCGGCGCGCTCGTGGACGCGGGGGTCGAGGCGTCGAAGGTCGTGCACGCGCTGCACCACCCGACGCTGGACCTGGTGGTCGACGTCCACAAGGCCGAGCACATCGCCGGGGTGGCCGACCTCGTGCGCTCGCGGGGTTTCGCGCCGGTCCGCTACTACCAGCGCCTGGAGCACCCGCTCGGCGACGCGATCCCCGCCGCCCCGCTCCCCGACGGGCTGCGGGTGGAGCCGTGGACCGAAGAGCACGACGAGGACTTCCGGTTCGTGCGGAACGAGGCCTTCCAGGACTACTGGGGTGCCGCGCCGATGCCCGCGGACCTCTGGCGGAACAAGATCACCAACCAGACGTTCCAGCCGCGGCTCAGCTTCCTCGCGCGGGACGGGGCTCCGGTGGGCGTGCTGGTGACCCTGTGGTGGGAGGCCGACACGGCGGAGACCGGCATCCGGGACGCGCACTTCATGGTCGTCGGCACGGTGCGGGACCACCGGAAGCGGGGTGTCGCCTCCGCGCTGATCGGCCACGCCCTCCGCGCCGCCGCCGACCACGGCTACCACCGCGCCAGCGTGAGCGTGGACTCGGCCAACGCGTCCGGGGCGGCGGCGATCTTCGAGAAGGCCGGTTTCACGCCGACGACCCGGCACGTGCGGTGGGCGCTCCCGGTGTGACCGCAGTTGTGCGGGGCCGAGGTTGAGCTGTCGGGTGAATTCCCCGGCGGTCGGCCCCCGGAACGCCTTCGGCCGGGGAGCCTGGGACGTCATGACGCGCAACAGGGTGTCCGGGACGTCGGCGGGGTCGGTGGTGCAGGCCGGTGTCGTGCACGTCCACCACGCCGCGCCGCCCCCGGTGGTGCCGCGCCAACTGCCCGCCGCGCCCGGCCCGTTCGTGGGGCGGGCGGGGGAGTTGGGGGCGCTCGACACGGCGTCGTTCGCGACGATCGGCGGCGCGGGCGGGATCGGCAAGACGTGGCTGGCGCTGCGGTGGGCGCACCAGCGGTTGGAGCGGTTCCCGGACGGCCAGCTGTTCGTGGACCTGGGCGGGTTCAGCCCCGGTAGGCCGCTGTCGCCGGAGGTTGCGGTGCGCGGCTTCCTCGACGCGTTCGGCGTCGACCCCGCCCGCGTCCCGGTCGACCTGACCGCGCGGGCCGCCCTCTACCGCAGCCTCGTGGCGGGCCGCCGGATGCTCGTGGTGCTGGACAACGCCGTCGACGCCGACCAGGTGCTGCCGCTGCTGCCCGGCGGGTCCACCTGCACGGTCGTCGTGACCAGCAGACGGACCCTGACCGCGTTGATCGCCCGGCACACCGCGCGGCACCTGCCGCTGGACGCGCTCGGCGACGACGAGGCCCGCGGCCTGCTGGCCGACCGGCTCGGACCCGAGCGGACGGCGGCCGAGACCGGCGCGGTGGAGGACCTGGTGGGGCTGTGCGGCGGCTACCCGCTGGCGCTGGCCGTCATCGCGGGCCGCGCGGTACCCCGTCCCCGCGTCCCGCTCGCCGAGTTCGCCGCCGAACTGCGCCACCACGGCCTCGGCGCGCTGGACGACGACGACCCGACGGCCAGTTCCCGCGCCGTGCTGTCGTGGTCGCACCAAGCCCTCGACGCCGACCGGCGCAGGGCGTTCGAGCTGGTGGCCGTCGCGCCCGGCCCGGACATCGGCCTGCCCGCCGCGGCGAGCCTGCTCGACCTGCCGGAGGAGCGGACCGCGAAGCTGCTCCACGACCTGGAGGAGGCCTCGCTGGTCCGCCGCGAGGCAGGCGGGCGCTACTCGATGCACGACCTGGTCCGCCGCTACGGGACGGACACCGCGGCCGGGATGCCGCCGGACGTGCGGGAGGCGGCGGTGCGGCGGGTCGTCGACCACTACCTGCACACGGCCAAGGCCGGTGCGGACCTGCTCGACCCCCACCGCGTCCCCGTCCCGTTCGACCCGCCCACCTGCCCCGTCGTCCCGCCGTCCGACCGGCTGGCGGCGCTGGCGTGGTTCGACGGCGAGCACCGGTGCCTGCTCGCGGCCCACCGCGCCGCCGTGGACCAGGGCTGGCACCGGGCCGCGTGGCAGTTCCCGTGGACGCTCACGCCGTTCCGCTCGCGGCGCGGACACCACCATGACGACGCCGAGGCCTGGCGGATCGGACTGGAGGCGGCCGAGCGCACCCCGGCCGTCCTGATGATCGCGTTGCGGGCCTGTGGCGTGACCAGTGCCGTCGTGGGTCGTCACGACGAAGCCGTCATGCACCTGCGCACCGCACTCGACCTGGCTGAGCAGTCGGGCGATCGCACCGCGCGGGCGCACACCCACCGGATGCTCGTGAGCACGTGGGAGCAGCGAGAGGACTACCGGAGGGCGCTGGAGCACGCCACCAAGGCGATGACGCTGCACCGGGGGTGGGACCACCCGGTGTGGGAGGCCAACACGGTGACCCAGGTGGGCTGGTACCAGGCGTGCCTGGGGGAGTTGGAGCAGGCGCGCGAGCACTGCGCGGCGGCCCTGCGCCTGCACCGCCGCATCGGTTGTCTCGACGGCGAGGCGGCCGCGCTGAGGTTCCTCGGCGACATCGACCACCGCGCGGGCCGGGACGGCGAGGCGCTCGACCACTACCAGCGGGCGCTCGCCGCTTACCGGGACCTCGACAACAGCCACGCCGTCGCGGGGACCGCCGAATGGCTCGGTGGCCTGCACCAGGACCTGGGCCACGAGGCCGAGGCGCTGGTGCTGCTGCGGGAGGCGTTGGCGGCGTTCCGCGCGCAGCAGTGCGGTGAGGACGCGGACCGCGTGTACCGCAAGCTCGACGCCTTGCGTGGGCAGTGACCTCTATTTCTTCAGTGTTGACCGAAGTCAACCGTGGACCCAGGGTGTCGACCAGGGACTCGCACGGGGGCGAACGGCGGGGCTCGGCGGTGAGACTGGCCGCCGTAACCGACCTCGTCGAAGGACAACTCCCATGCCAGTCGTGCGCTTCCACCTCAACTCCACGCTCAGCCCGTCGGCGGTGTTGGCGGTGTTGACCGACTTCGGGCCCTCGCGCGCCCGTGACTGGCCCACGATCGACGCCGAGCACCTCCAGGTCCACGAGCTCGGCGAGAACTGGGCCGAGGTGACCGAGGGGACCGCGTCGGCGTGGGAGCGGGCGCGGTACGACTGGGACGCCGCCAAGGGTCGGGTCGCGATCACGACGCTCGACTCGAAGGTCTTCGGGCCGGGTGGCGGGTGGGTCTTCCAGCTCACCGAGAACGGCGGGGGCACGCGGGTCGACGTCGAGCTGACCCGCCGACCCACCACCTTCACGCGGAGGCTGCTGGCCGCGCTGCTCCCCCTCGTCGGCCCGGCGTCGCTGCGCAAGGCGTTCAAGGGACCGCTCAAGGCCGTCTAGCCGGGAGCAGGCTGACCCGCACGTCCAGGCCGTGCGGGTGCACCGGGCGCAGCTCGACGACGGCGTGGTCGTCCTCGGCCAGTTCGCGGACGATGGCCAGGCCGAGTCCGGTGCCGCCGGGGCGGGCGGTGTAGAAGCGGTCGAACGCGCGGAGCCGCTGTTCGGCGGTCATGCCCGGCCCCGTGTCGGACACGTGCAGCTCCACGCGGTCGTGGGCCTCCGCGGCGTGGACCGAGATCGCGCCGCGCTCGGGGGCGAAGTCGATCGCGTTGGACACCAGGTTGTCCAGGATCTGCTCCAGGTGGCCGGGCGTGGCCAGCACGGCGAGGCCCGCGGGGACGTCCACGCGCAGGGTGATGTCCGCGTCGGCCGCCGCCGCCCGCCACGCGCGGGTCCGGCTCTCCACGACGTCGCGCAGCACCACCCGTTCGGGGTGCGGCGGCACGGCCTGCACCTTTGCCAGCGCCAGCAGGTCGTTGACCAGCCTGGTCATCCGCGCGACCTCGCCCACCGCGCCGTCCACGGCCGTGCGGCCCTCGTCGTCGGGCATGATGTCGTGCAGGTTGTCCAGGCTGAGCCGCAGCGCGGTCAGCGGGGTGCGGAGCTGGTGCGACGCGTCGGACACGAACCGCCGTTGCGCCTGGTAGAGCACGCCGAGCCGGTGCGCGCCGTCGTTGAGCGTCCTGGCCAGCTGCTTGGTCTCGGCGGGGTCGCGTTCGACGACGCGGGCGGTGAAGTCGCCGTCGGACAGCTTGCGCGCCATGTGGTCCAGCTCGCGCAGCGGTGTGGTGATGCGGCGGGACCACCACGTGGCGACGAGCGCGGCGATGACGATGGTGATCAGCCCGGTGACGAGGCGGAACAGCCAGGTGCTGACGATCTGGTCGTCCACGGGCGCGGACGGGTAGCTCAGCCGGACGGCCCCGACGATGCGGCCGTCCGGGTCGCGGGACGGCACGGTCACCTCCAGCGCGGGCGCGTCGAGCACCGACTGGTCGGTGAGCTGCGCCCGTTCCACCCCGGCCAGCGCGGCCTTGAGCGCGGGTTCGTCGGGGTCGCGGACCGGTCGGCCCAGCGCGGGCCGTCCGGCGGCGTCGACGAGTTCGACCCGGCCGCCGGTCTGCGCTTCGAGGTTGCCGCGCAACGACTCCAGCGCGGCGAACTCGCCCCTGGCCGCGCGGGGGTCGGTCGCGCTGGAGGCCCGGCCGAGCAGGTACGCCACGGTCCGGGCCTCGCGCAGCCCGACCTGCTCCTGGTTGGTGCGCAGGAGCCCGACGAGGTTGAGTCCTACCGGGACGGTGAACAGGACCAGCGCGGCGGCGACCAGCACCACGAAGAAGACGGTCAGCCTGCGCTGCATCAGGGGCGTTCCAGCCGGAAGCCGACGCCGCGCACGGTGGACACGGTGATCGCGGCACCGAACTTGCGGCGCAGCGCGGACACGTGGACGTCCAGGGTGCGGGTGGAGCCGAACCACTGCTCGTCCCACACGGCCTCGATGAGGTGCTCGCGGGTGAACACCGCGCCGGGGGATTCCGCGAGCAGCGCGAGGAGGTCGAACTCCTTGGGGGTCAGGGCGATCTCCTCGTCGGCGAGGTGCACGCGGCGGGCCCGGCGGTCCAGCGCGACCGAGCCGAGCCGTTGCGCCTCGGGCGCGGTTTCGTCGGGCTGCTCACGCCGGGTGCGCCGCAGCACGGCGCGGGTGCGGGCGATGACCTCGCGCACGCCGAACGGCTTGGCCACGTAGTCGTCCGCGCCCACTTCCAGGCCCGCCACGGTGTCCACCTCGTCGGCGCGCGCGGTGATGACGATGATCGGCACGTCGGTGCGGGCGCGCAGTTCCCGGCACACGTCGAGTCCGTCCACATCGGGCAGTCCGAGGTCGAGCAGCACGACGTCGGCCGGTGCGGCGGCGAGCGCGGCGGCCCCGGTGCCGACGCGGTCGACCTCGAAGCCGTGCCGGAGCAGGCCCTGGGTCAGCGAGAGGGCGATGGGATCGTCGTCTTCGACCAGCAGTACGCGCATGGCTCGATTCTCACAGGTCGTCAGACCGGGATCTTGGACGAGTGGTGCTCGACGATCGCCCACGCGCCGTCGCGCCGCTCGAAGACGAACGTGCCCCTGGCGTGCACGGTGTCCGGCGTCCCGTCACGGGTGACGGCGAAGTCGTAGAGGCCGGACAGCACGGCCGCGTCGGGGCCGAGGACGCGGACCTCGTGCTCCAGGAACGTGCCGCGGGGGGCCAAGCGGAGGAACTCGGTGAAGTAGGCGGTGATCTCCTCGCGCGTGTCGTGGACGTGGCCCGCGACGGTGGGGAGCAGCACCGCGTCGGACGCGTACTGGGCGGCGACGGCCGCCGGGTCGCGGGTGGCGAGCGCGTCGTTCCAGCGGTCGAACAGGGCCATGACGTCGTCGGCGGTCGGCGGGTCGTTCCGGACCTCGGCCTGGCCGGTGCCGCACGCCGTGAGCGCGAGCAGTGCGATGGCGAGGGCTGCTTTCACGGGGGGTTCCTCCTGCTGGGTATCACTCGATCGGGTGACACCAGCTTCGACGACGGCCGTGCAGGGGCCGGTCAGGAGAACCGCAGGGTTGTGTCAACGTTCGGCCAGGAGTCTGGTAGGTCCTTTGTGGACTAAGCTGCGGCCCCACCTCCGGCCGGGTGTCTCGACGTAGCGGTAGGTCAGCGCGCACAGGGGGAGCAGCACGGCGCAGAACGCCAGTTCCGCCACCGGGTTGTCGCGTGGTGAACGGCCGAACACGCCGTCGCTCACCGCCAGCAGCACCGGGTGCACGAGGTAGACCGAGTAGCTGATCGCCCCCAAGCCCAGCAGGCTCCGGGGTATCCGCCGTCCGCGGGCCGCCAGGCCGACGCCGAAGGTGAGCAGGGCCAGCAGGAGCGCCGAGATCCAGCCGCGCCAGGTGAAGTGGGACTCGTCGCCGTGCGCGTAGGCGCTCCCGGTCGCGCAGACGATCACGACTGCCGCTGTGCAGGCCGCGTGCCGCCAAGTGCCCTGGCCGTTGTCGGCCCGGTGGACGGCCGTGCCGAGGAACATCACGGCGAGGACCACCAGGCCCTCCCACACGGCGACCGTGCCGTTGCCCGCGACCAGGACCAGCGCCGACACCCCGCCCAGTACACCCCCGACCACGCGCAACGCGGGTGAAGCGGCGCTCGCGCAGCAGATCGCGGCCACCACGGCGGTCGAGGCGAGCGCGATCAGCGGCCCGGTACCGACCAGGCGGGAGAGGGCCGAGGCGGGCAGCGCGACACCCGTCACCGCGACCACGGCGGCGACCACGGCCAAGGTGACGGCGACGGTCGCGGAACGCTCGTGCCGCCGGACCGTGAACAGGGCCACGACCAGCAGGTAGAACGCCATCTCGTAGGACAGGGTCCACAGGACCATCAGGACGTTGGGCGTCCCCAGGAGTTCCTGGAGCAGGGTGAGGTGCGCGACCGCCGCGCCGACGACGTCCGACCCGCCGCGCGGCTTCACGACGCCCGCCAGGCCAAGGGCGAGGAACACCGCCACGACGACCGCGCACAACGGGTGGATGCGGAAGACGCGGCCGATCCAGAAGGCCCGCACGTCACCACGCCGTTCCAGCGACGCGGGGATGATGTAGCCGCTCACCAGGAAGAACACCAGGATCCCGTACCGCCCCGCGGCGAACTCCGGCATCACCGCGCGCCGGAACTCCGCGAGGAAGGACGCGGACGAGTGGTCGAACACCACGGCGAGCGCCGCGATCCCGCGCAACGCGTCCAACCACCCCAACCGGGAGGGCTCCGGGGTTGCGGCTGATCGCGGCACGGGTTCCATACCCGCTTGCACGCGCGGTCCGTCGCCGAGGTTGCTTGACGGCGGAAGTGGCCGGTGGGGGGCAGCGGTGACGGATTAGTCCACTGAGGACAATGGTGTGCCGGGGAAATGCCAAGACCTCGAACGGGTTCGCTCACCGCCGAACTCGGCGGCCTGGTCGTCCGCGAGCCGGTCCGGCAGGATCGGCTCCATGACCTACCTCCGCTACGAGGCCGACCGGGCGGCCCCTGGCAAGCACCCGACCGGCGTCTTCGGCTTGGCCAACGGGCTCGCCCGGTCGGGGCGGCTGACCCCGGAGGACCGGGCCTTCTGGCGGGCGGGCAACGACTGGTTCGACGCGGCGTACCCGGATCCCGGCCGCGTGGACCCCACGCTGTTCGACAAGGCCGTCCACCCGGTCACGTCCTGCTGGTTCGAGGAGTCCGCCGCCGCCCACCTGCTCGTCAGGGTGCCCGGCTACCTGGCCCTGCTCGACCGGTACGGCGTCGGCTGGGTCGAGCGGAGGTCGGACGATCCCGGCGTGGTCCTGTACCGCGACGACGTGCAGATCGTCGTCCGGCCGCATGACCGTTGAGCCGTAACGAAGTTCGTCGTCCGGCCGATCTTGGGGATGCCCGCACCCTGGGGAGGCCTGAGGACATGTTCGACCGTGATGCCCGTTCGGTGACCGAGGCCGTGCTGCGCGCGTTGGACCCGGCGGAGTTGCCCGACCTGTCTGAGGTGTGGAAGGAGTACTGGGAGCACCCCGTGCACCCGTCCGACCTGCTGGAACGCGACCGGGTGCTGGGGTCGGGGCTGGCGGGGGCGGTGACGGAGTGGGCTCCGCTGGTGGTGGCGTTCGTCGGGACCGAGGTGCTGGCCGGGGCGGCGGTGGACGCGGCGAAGGACGGGTTGCGCAAGGGGTCGGCCCGCGCGTGGGCGAAGGTGCGGGGGCGGGCTGGTCGGGCCGAGGGGCGGGTCGTGTTCGCCGAGGACCAGTTGGCGGCCGTCGGTGACGCCGCCAGGGCCGCGGCGCTCGCGGCGGGGCGGTCCGAGCCGGACGCGGACGCGTTCGCCGAGGCCGTCCAGGCCGCGCTGGGCGATGGCTGAGCCGGCCTCCTCCGCCCGGTTCCTGCTGCTGCACCTGAGCTTGGGCGCGGGGGCGATGTTCGCCGCGTCCTACGTCTTCGCCGTCGCCGACGTGTGGCGCGGGGCGAACCTCGCCTGCGTTGCCGACGCCACCGGGGCCGCCGACCCGGTGCGGACCCTGGTGACCTGCACCGACCGCGTGTCGTGGTGGCAGGGCTTGGCCGTGCTGGGCGCGCCGGTCGCCCTCGTGGTGGCCACGGTCGTCGCCGCGGCGCTCGTCCCGGCGTGGCTGACCCGACGGCGGAGGATCGCGGAACGCGACCTCGACCCCACCGTCGCCGAAACCCTGCGGCGGCTCGTCGCGGACGCAGGTCTGAGCCGCGCGCCGCTGTGGCGCACCGCCCCCGGCGACCCGTTCACCTACGGCAGCCCGCCGCGCGTCGTGCTCGGTCCGAACATCTACCGGGCGCTGCGCCGGGGTCACGCGACCGCGGTCGTCCGGCACGAGTTGGGACACGTGGTCAACCGCGACGTGGGCCGCACCTACCGGGCGCTGCTCGCGGTCGGCCTGTTCGGCGCGGCGGTGGTGCTGCCGCTCGCGCTGTCCCGGCCCGACCCCGGTTTCGCGGTCCGCTTCGCGCTGCTGACGGCTGTCGGCGCGCTGACGTGGCTGGCCGTGCTGCGCACCCGTGAACACGACGCCGACCGCTTGGCCGCGACCTGGGACCCGGCGGGGATGACGGCCGCGCTGGCCGCGGCCCGACCGCCGCGCGGGCGGCTCCCGTGGTGGCTGCGTACCCATCCGACCCCGGCCCACCGTCTCGCCGCCCTGCACACGCCGGACCGGGTGGCCGTCGCGGAGAGCCTGGCCACCGGCATCGCCGCCGCGGTCGCCCTGATCGAGACGGCGGCGGTGCTCGCGACCGTGCTGGACGGCACGGTCCACGGCACCCGGTGGCTGGCCTTCCTACTGGCCGCCGCGCTGCTGGCCGTGCCGATCACCACGATCCTCGGCACCCGCCCACCTCGTTCGCGGTGGGCGTGCGGCACGGCACTGGCGGTCGGACTCCTGGTGGGCAGCCAGCTCACGCCCCGCGCGGGACCGTGGTTGGGGTCGGTGTCGTTCAGCGGCGCGGGGGTCGAGCCCGGCGCGGCGCTCACCGCCGTGCCTCCGTGGACGGCGCTCGGGCTCGGCGTCGTGCTGCTGCTCGGCTGCGTCGGGTGGTTCCACCGCCCGCACGCGGTGGCGATCGGTCCGCTGCTGGGGGTGTGGTTCCTGCTGCTCGGCGTGGCGGTCGACGGCAGCCCGCTGAACCCGACCGCGACGACCGTGGCGCCACCGCCGCCGAACACCCGGCAGGCCGGGTACACCTGCGCGTGGCTCGGTGCGACCGGCCCGCCCGCGTTCGCCCGACCGGGACTGGCCGAGCACCTGCTCCGGGCGGACGACCTCCTGCTGCGGGAGATCGGCCGCGCCTGGGGCACCGAGACCGCTCGCACGGCGCTCGTGCGCCGCTGCGGCCTGCTGATCCGCTACGGGAGGCAACCGTGAGACGCGCACTCGTGGTCGTGGCGCTGCTGGCGAGCGGCTGCACCACGACGACCCCACCGACCCCGGCACCGGACCCCGTGCTGAGCGACCGGCTGCTGACCGCGGGCGACCTGCCCGCGGGCTTCGTCAAGCACCGACCCGCACCCCAGGACCGCCCGAAGTCCGACCACCCCGAGTGCGAGGAGGTCCTGCACGACCTGGAGATCGCCACCTCGGCACGCGAGGCGCGGGAGGCGTTCCAGTCCGAGGAGGGCACCGTCGTGCAGCACATCGTCCGCGAGCGGAGCGGCCCCGCGCTCGCCGAGGCGGCCGCGACCCTGAACGGCTGCACGCGGTTCACCCTGTCCTACCCGGACGGCATGACGGGCACCGAGTCCGTGACCACCCTCTCCAGCACCCCGACCCGCTGGACCGGTGAGGTGGTGGCCGACCTCGGTCCACTGGTGGTGCACGACCGCCTGACCGTGCTGACCGAGGGCGACCGCACGGCCGTCCTCTCGGTCGTCACCCCGGACGGCGCCGACGAGTCCTTCGTCTCCGGACTCGTCGACACCGCCCGCGCGAGGCTGACCGGTTAGGGCTTGCGGGCGACGACGAGGAGGCAGCCGAACCCGGTCACGTCGACCATGTCGGCCGGGTCGAACTGGTCGGGGAGGTCGTGGCCGAACAGTTCCACCTGCTCGTCGCGCTTCACCGGGGTGGCCAGCGCGGTGAACGTCTGCCGGATGGTGTGCTCGCTGATGTCGACGACCTCCTCGAACCGCAGGCCGGAGCGGCGCAGCAGGGACGGGTAGTCGTCGGCGTCGGCGGTGGTCATCATGAAGTCGCGCAGGAAGCGGTTCACGGCCTGCCGCTGCTCGGCGGGGATCGGGGACCGCTCGAAGAAGTCGGTGAGCACGAGCCTGCCGCCGGGCCGCAGGGTGCGGGCGATCTCGGCGAGGACCCGGTGGCGGTCCGGCACGTGGATGATCGACTCGATCGCGATGGCCGCGTCGAACGAGTCGTCCGGGAACGGCAGGTCCATCGCGTCGCCGTGGCGGAAGTCGACCAGCTCGGCCAGACCAGCCTCGCCCGCCAGCCGGGTGGCGGCGGCGACCTGCTCCGCGCTGATGTTGACGCCGGTCACGGCCGCGCCGGTGTTGCGGGCGATCCGCAGCGCGGGCCCGCCGACGCCGCAGCCCACGTCCAGCACGTGCGACCTCGGGTCCACGCGCAGCCGGTCGACCATCACGTCGGTCAGCCGGATCGCCGCCTCCGCGAGGTTCTCGGCCCCGTCCCAGTAGCCGAAGTGGAGGTTCTCGCCGAACGTGCCGTCGCTCAACGCCATCTCGGTCGCCCGGTCGTAGAGCTGCCCGACCGCCTCCGGGACGGGGGTGAGGACAGGGGTTTCCGCCACGGTGCCACTTCCTTCGGGGTCGGTGCCGGGTGCGGCGCCACCGTAGAGCGCGGTCTTGTTGCGGCGACAGGGTTTCGGCGTCGATCACACGCGGGATAGGTCATGTGACAGATGAGCGCGCCCCCTCCTCCGATCACGATGGGGAGGACCGGAGGAGGTCTGAGCGGATGGCTGATCGCCTGGAAGGCGTGCTCGTGGTGCTCGGCGCCGGGGTGATGGGCACGGCGATCGCCGTGACCGCCGCGGGGCACGGGCGGCGGGTGGTGCTCGTCGACGTCGACCCGGCCGCGCGGGACCGCGCCCGTGGGCGGATGGACCTGCACCTGCGGCACGCGGGCCTGCTCGGGGCGTTCCCGGACGGGGTCGTGCCGGCCGCCGTCGAGGTGGTGGAGGAGTTCGACCCGGCCGCCGACGTGGTGGCCGTCGTCGAGGCCGTGACCGAGCGGGCGGACCTCAAGGCCAAGGTGATCGCGGACGTGTCGGCGGCGCTGCCGCCCGGCGTCCCGCTGATCAGCAACACGTCGTCCATCCCGATCGACGAGCTGGCCGACGCCGCGATGCGCCCGGAAGACCTGGTGGGCACGCACTTCATGAACCCCGCCTACCTGATCCGGCAGGTGGAGGTCGTCCGCGGGCCGCGCACCGGCGACGCCGCCATGGCCGCGGTCGCCGCCCTGCTGGCGGACATGGGCAGGCACGCCGTCGTCGTCCGCGACTCGCCCGGCTTCGTCACCAGCAGGCTGCTGCACCCGATGATCAACGACGCCGCGCGGATCGTCGAGGAGGGCGTGGCCGCGGCGGACGACGTCGACGCGCTGATGCAGGGCTGCCTGGGCCACCGGACCGGGCCGTTGCGGACCGCCGACCTCATCGGGCTGGACAACCTGGTCGACGCGCTGCTCGTGCTGCACGAGCGGACCGGCGACGACCGCGCACGACCGTGCGACCTGCTGCTGCGCAAGGTGCGCGACGGCGATCTCGGCCGCAAGTCCGGTCGGGGCTTCTACGACTACGAGGAGGCGCTCTCGTGAGTGCGGCCCAGCTCAGCGGTCAGGACGTCGAGACCGAGGTCACCGAGTTCCTGCGGACCAAGGTGAAGCAGACCGTCGCCCCGGACGAGGACCTGTTCGCCTCCGGTCTCGTGGCGTCGATGTTCGCGATGGAACTGGTGGTGCACCTGGAACAGCGCTACGGGGTCGCGATCCTCGGCAGCGACCTGCGCTTGGACAACTTCCGCACCGTCCGGGCGATGGGCGCGCTGGTCGAGAGGCTCCGCGGTGCTTGACGACCTCGTGCGGGAGCTGGTCGGCGACCGCGCCGGGGAGTGGGACCTCGCGGGCGAGCTGCCCGAGGACGTCCTGGAGGAACTGGGCAAGCGCGGCCTGCTCTGCGCCCAGGTGCCCGTCGAGCACGGTGGGCTGGGGATGAGCAGCCTCGCCAACGGCGAGTTCACCGCGTTCGTCGGGTCGCTGTGCAGCTCGCTGCGCAGCGTCATGACCTCGCAGGGCATGGCCGCGTGGACGATCCAGCGGCTCGCCGACGCGCCGCAGCGGCGGGAGTTCCTGCCGCGCCTCGCCGCGGGGGCGCGGGCCGCCGTCGCGTTCAGCGAACCCGGCGCGGGCAGCGACCTGTCCGGGATCGGGACGCGGGTGCGGATCGAGGGCGACCACGCGGTGCTCGACGGCCACAAGACCTGGACCACCGCCGCCCACTACGCGGACCTCTTGCTGGTGGTCGCCCGGCACGGCGACGCGGGCGCGGTGGTCGTCGTCCCCGCGGACGCGCCCGGCGTGACCGTCGAGCGCGTGGCGGACCCGCTGGGCTGCCGCGCGGCGGGCCACGCGCACCTGACCTTCGACGACGTCCGCGTGCCGGTGTCGCACGTGCTGGCGGGCGGCGGGCAGCCGTTGCCGATGCTGGTCACCACGGCGCTCGCCTACGGCCGGATGTCGGTCGCGTGGGGCTGCGTGGGCATCCTGCGCGCCTGCCTGGCCGCCGTCACGGGGCACGCGGCCGTCCGCGAGCAGTTCGGCACGCCGCTGGCGAACCACCAGCTCGTCGCCGCCCACATCGCCGACCTGCTGGTCGCGGAACGCACCGCGACCCTGGTGTGCGAACGGGCGAGCGAGCTGTGGGACGCCGGGTCGCCGGAGTCCGTCGTCGCCACCGTGCTGGCCAAGCACGTCGGCGCCACCCGCGCCGCCGAGGCCGCGTCCACCGCCGTGCAGGTGCTGGCCTCGGCGGGCGCACGGGACGGGCACGTCGTCGCGCGCGCGTACCGCGACGCGAAGCTCATGGAGATCATCGAGGGCACCAACGAGATCTCCCTGCTGGTGCTGGCCGACCACGCGATGCGGGCCTCCCGCTGACCGCCGAAGGGGAACGATGTCCGCGCAGCCGCAGGTGAAGTGCGTCGTCTGGGACCTCGACAACACGCTGTGGGAGGGCACCCTCCTGGAGGGCGACGACGTGAAGCTCCGGCCCGGCGTCCTCGACGTCGTGGAGGAGCTGGACGCGCGCGGCGTCCTCCAGGCCGTCGCCAGCCGCAACGACCACGAGCACGCGTGGGCCAAGCTCGTCGAGCTGGACGTCGCGCGGTACTTCGTGGAGGCGGAGATCGGCTGGGGCCCCAAGTCCGGGGCCGTGCGGCGGATCGCCGACCGGCTGCGGTTCGACGTCGCCACGCTGGCGTTCGTCGACGACCGGCCCACCGAACGCGCCGAGGTGGCCCACCACCTGCCGTCCGTGCGGTGCTACACCGACGAGGACGTCGCCACGCTGCTCGACCTGCCCGAGTTCACCCCGGCCGTCGTGACCGCCGACGCCCGTTCGCGGCGGCTGATGTACCTGGCCAACTCCGAGCGCACGGCGGCGAAGGAGGAGTTCACCGGCTCCGACGACGACTTCCTCCGCACGCTCGACCTGGTGCTGCGGATCGACCACGCCCGCGAGGAGGACCTCGCGCGGGTCGAGGAGCTGACGCTGCGCACCAGCCAGATGAACGCGACCGGCGTCCACTACTCCGACGCGACCCTGCGGGGCATGCTGGCCGATCCGGGGCACGCGGTCCTGGTCGTCGCGATGGAGGACCGGTTCGGCTCGCACGGCGCGGTCGGGATCGTCCTGCTGGAACGGCGGCCCGGCCGGTGGCGGATCAAGCTGCTCGCCACGTCGTGCCGGGTGGTCGCCTTCGGCGCGGGCGCGGTGCTCCTCAACTGGCTCGTCGACCAGGCGGCGCGCGCCGGGGTCGGGCTGGAGGCGGACTTCCGGGCGACCGACCGCAACCGGATGATGGAGATCGCCTACCGGTTCGCCGGGTTCACCGACGCCGCCGAGGCCACCGAGGAGGGGGTCCAGCGGCTCGCGGTGACCCCGGAGCGGCGGCCCGCCCCGACCGCGATCACCTTGAGCGCGCCGGAGTTGTGACGGCTAGGGGAGCTTGCGGGCGAGGGTGATGCCGTCGCCCATGGGCAGCAGGGAGATCTGGACCCGCTCGTCGGTCAGCAGGAACGCGTTGAGCTCCCGCACGGCCGTCGTGTCGGCGTCGGTCACGGCGGGGTCGATGACGCGGCCGAAGAACACCGTGTTGTCGATGACGACGAGTCCGCCGGGTCGCACGAGTCGCAGCGCCAGGTCGTAGTACTCGCGGTAGCCCGCCTTGTCGGCGTCGACGAACACCAGGTCGACCGAGTCCGCGCCCACCTCGTCCAGCAGGGCCGCCAGGGTCGTGCGGGCGTCGCCGATCCGGACGTCGATCCGGTCGTCGACCCCGGCCTTCCGCCAGAACGGCCGCGCGATCATCGGCCACCGCGCCGAGAGGTCGCAGGTGATCAGCCGACCGTCCGCGGGCAGCGCGCGGGCCATGCACAGGGTGCTGTAGCCGGTGAACGTGCCGACCTCGACCACCGTCCGCGCGCCGATCAGCGCCACGAGGAGACCGAGGAACTGGCCTTCCTCCGCCATCACCTGCATGGTGCCGCCCATCGGCAGCGCGACGGTCTCGGCGCGGAGCCCGGCCAGCGTGTCGTCGTCGCGCAACGACACCGCGCGCACGTAGTCGAGCAGGTCAGGGGTGAATTCGGTCTGGTTCGCCACGGGCCGACCGTAGCCGGCGGCGTCACGCGGGTTCTTGGTCGCCGCGACCAGTTCCGCGCCCCGATCTTGGTGTCCTGACCCAGCCGCCGCGCGCGACCCGCTGTGTTCACTGGCGGTCCGGGAGGCATCCGGCCGCCCCCACCGGAGTCCGTCGAGAGGTCCGCCTTGCCGAAGAACCCGTGGCACTCCTCGCCCGTGTGGTCGCCCGAGCGGCGCGAGGAGTTCCTCGCCCTGTCCGAGCCCGAGCAGCGGCGGGCCCTGCTCGACCTGGTGCGGGACCTCGTCGCCGCGGACGCCTTCGACCCGGCGCTGCCGTTCCGCCGGATGGGCGTGGTGCGCGACCGGGCGGCCGGGTTCCGCGACGCCCTCGGGGCGGCCCTGGGCGAGCCCGTTCCGGCGACGGTGCTGTTCGACCACCCGAACCCCGGATCACTGGCCGGGCACCTGCTCGACCGGGTGCGCGGCACGACGTCCACCGCCCCGACCAGGTCGACGCCCGTCGCGGCCGGGGACGACGACCCGGTCGTGATCATCGGCATGGCTTGCCGCTTCCCCGGCGGCGTGGCCTCCCCGGAGGACCTGTGGCGGCTGGTCGCCGACGGCGTGGACGCCATCGGCGACTTCCCGACCGACCGGGGCTGGGACCCCGACCTGCACGACCCCGACCCGACCGCCTCCGGCAAGTCCACGGCCGCGCGCGGCGGGTTCCTGCACGGCGCGGGCGAGTTCGACGCGGGCTTCTTCGGCGTGTCACCCCGCGAGGCGCTCGCGATGGACCCCCAGCAGCGGCTGCTGCTGGAAACCGCGTGGGAGGCCGTGGAACGGGCGCGCGTCGACCCGCTCGCCCTGCGCGGCACCCGGACCGGCGTGTTCACCGGGATCGCCTACCAGGACTACCAGCAGCACTGGCACCACGCGCCCGTCGAGGTCGAGGGGTACGCGCTGACCGGGGCGCTGAGCAGCGTGGCGTCCGGGCGCGTCGCCTACACCCTCGGCCTGGAGGGGCCCGCGATCACGCTGGACACCGCCTGCTCGTCCGCGCTGGTCGCCCTGCACCTGGCGGTCCGGTCGCTGCGCGAGGGGGAGTGCGACCTGGCGTTGGCGGGCGGCGCCACGGTCATGTCGGGCCCCGGCGTGTTCGTCGAGTTCAGCCGCAAGCGCGGACTCTCCCCGGACGGCCGCTGCCGGTCGTTCTCCGCCGACGCCGACGGCACCGGGTGGGGCGAGGGCGCGGGCGTGCTGCTGCTGACCCGGCTGTCCACCGCCCGCCGGGACGGGCACGAGGTGCTGGCCGTGGTGCGCGGGACCGCGGTGAACCAGGACGGGGCCTCCAACGGCCTGACCGCGCCGAACGGCCCGTCCCAGCAGCGGGTGATCCGCGAGGCGCTCGCCGTGGCCGGACTGTCCACTGCGGACGTGGACGCGGTGGAGGCCCACGGGACCGGGACGAAGCTCGGCGACCCGATCGAGGCGCAGGCGTTGCTGGCGACCTACGGCCAGGACCGGGAACGGCCGTTGCTGCTGGGGTCGATCAAGTCGAACATCGGGCACTCCCAGGCGGCTGCGGGCGTGGCCGGGGTGATCAAGATGGTCGAGGCGATGCGGCACGGGGTGCTGCCCCGCACGCTGCACGTCTCGGCCCCGTCCCCGCACGTGGACTGGACGGCGGGCGCGGTGGAACTCGTGACCGAGGACCGGTCGTGGCCGGAGACGGGACGGCCGCGGCGCGCGGGCGTGTCGGCGTTCGGCGTGAGCGGCACCAACGCGCACGTGATCCTGGAAGCCGCGCCACCCGTGGAGGCCCCGGTCGACGCCGAGGGACCCGCGGTCGTGCCGCTGGTGGTGTCCGGCTCCACCCCGACGGCGGTCGCGGACCAGGTGGACCGCCTGCGGGCGGCCACGGCCGGCGCGCGGCCGGTCGACGTCGGCCACTCGCTGCTCACGACCCGCACGCTCTTCGCGCACCGCGCGGTGCTGGTGGGCGACCACGACCCGGTGGTGGGCTCGGCGGGCCCGCGCGGGCGCACGGCGTTCGTGTTCCCCGGTCAGGGGTCGCAGTGGACCGGGATGGCGCGGGAACTGCTGGAGTCGTCGCCGGTGTTCGCCGCGTCGATGGGCGAGTGCGCGGAAGCCTTGGCGGAGTTCGTGGACTGGTCGTTGCTCGAAGTCCTGGCCGACGAGGTCGCGTTGGCGCGGGTGGACGTGGTGCAGCCGGCGTTGTGGGCGGTGATGGTGTCGTTGGCCGCGTTGTGGAGGTCGTTGGGCGTCGTGCCCGACGCGGTCATCGGCCACTCGCAGGGCGAGATCGCCGCCGCCCACGTGGCCGGAGCGCTGACGCTGCGGGACGCCGCACGGGTGGTCTCCTTGCGCAGCAAGGCGATCGTGGCGCTCAGCGGTCATGGCGGGATGCTGTCGGTGCCGCTGCCCGCCGACCGGGTCACCGGGCGCGGCGTGTCCGTCGCGGCGGTCAACGGGCCGTCCTCGGTCGTCGTGTCCGGCGCGGTCGAGGACCTGGACCGGCTGTTCGACGACCTCACGGCCGACGGCGTGCGGGTGCGCCGGATCCCGGTCGACTACGCCTCGCACTCCGCGCACGTCGAGTCGATCCGCGACGAGATCCTGCGCGACCTCGCCCCGTTCGCGCCCCTGACCCCGACGATCCCGTGGCACTCCACGGTGACCGGTGACCTCGTCGACACCGCGGACGCCGAGTACTGGTACCGCAACCTGCGGGAGACCGTCCGGTTCCAGGAGACGGCGGAATCCCTTGGCGCGGCGGGCTTCGACGTGTTCGTGGAGGTGAGCGCGCACCCCGTGCTCACGGTCGCGCTCGCCGAGACCGTCGGTGACGACGCCGTCGTGGTGGGGTCGCTCCGGCGGGGTGAGGGCGGGCTCGACCGGGTCCACCGCTCGGCCGCCGAGCTGTTCGTGCGCGGCGTCCCCGTCGACTGGAGCCCGACCGTCGCGGGCGGTCGTCGGATCGCCCTGCCGACCTACGCGTTCCAGCGCGAGAGGTTCTGGCAGGCCCCCGCTCGGGGCCGGGGAGCGTCGGGCCTGCGGAGCGCCGACCACCCGCTGCTGGAGGTGGCACTGGACCTGCCGGGGTCGGGCGGGGTCCTGGTCACGGCCACCCTCTCCCCGCGCACCCACCCGTGGCTGGCCGACCACGTCGTCGAAGGCGCGGTCGTGCTGCCCGGCGCGGCGGTCGTGGAGCTCGTCCTCGAAGCCGGTGGCCTGCTCGGGTGCGACCGGATCGACGAGCTGACCCTGGAAACCCCGCTCGTGCTCCCCGCCGACGGCTCCGTGTCCGTGCGGGTGGTCGTCGACGGGCCCGACGCGGAGGGCGGGCACCCCGTCAGCCTGCACGCTGGTCAGGACGGCGACTGGACCCGTCACGCGGTCGGCTCCCTGTCCGCCGCCGGGCTCGCGGCCGACGTCGACACCGGGCCGTGGCCGCCGCCGGGCGCGCAGGCCGTCGACCTGACTGGGTTCCACGACCGGCTGGCCGACGAGGGGTTCGCCTACGGGCCCGCGTTCCAGGGGCTCGTCTCGGTGTGGCGACTGGGCGACGAGGTGCTCGCGACCGTCGAGCTGCCGGACGGCGTGGACGCGGCGGGTTACGGCCTGCACCCGGCCCTGCTGGACGTCGCGCTGCACACGAGCCTGGTCGACGGGGCCGCCCGGCTGCCGTTCTCCTGGACCGGCGTCTCCCTGCACGCCACGGGGGCCACCCGGCTGCGGGTGCGGACCCGCCGGACCGGCTCGGACGCCGTGTCGGTCGAGCTGCGGGACGCCACCGGCGCGCTGGTGGCGTCGGTCGAGTCCTTGGCACTGCGGGCTTTCGTCCCCACCGTTCCCCCCGGTGACCTGCTGCACGTGGAGTGGACGCCCGTGTCGCCCGCCGCAGGACCCGCCGCCGAAGCGTGGCACGCGCCCGACGACCTCGCCGAGGTGCTGGACCGGATCCAGCGTTGGCTCGCCGACGAGTCCGACGGGCGGCTCGCCGTCGTCACGCGGGCGGCGTGCACCGATCCCGCGCAGGCCGCCGCGTGGGGGCTGGTGCGGTCGGCGCAGTCGGAGCACCCCGACCGGTTCGGGCTCGTCGACCTCGACGACAACCCTGTGTCCACCACCGCCCTACCTGCCGCGTTGGCCGCCGGGGAACCACAACTGCGCATCCGCGACGGGGTGATCAGCGCACCGCGGCTCGTCCGGCTCGAAGACCCGGAGCCCCCGACGCCGTGGAATCCTGATGGCACGGTGCTGATCACCGGCGGGACGGGGGAGTTGGGCGCGCTGCTGGCCCGGCACCTGGTCACCCGGCACGGCGTGCGCCACCTGCTGCTGCTCAGCCGTCGAGGTGGTGGCGCGGACCTCGTGGCGGAACTGACCGCGCTCGGCGCGGACGTCCGGGTCGAGGCGTGCGACGCCGCCGACCGGGACGCGCTGGCCGCCGTGCTCGCGACGGTCCCGGCCGACCACCCGCTGACCGCCGTCGTGCACGCGGCGGGCGTGCTGGACGACGGTGTGGTCGAATCCCTGACGCCGCAACGCCTGGAGCGCGTCCTGCGGCCGAAGGTCGTCGCGGCCCGCAACCTCCACGAGCTGACCGGCGACCTCGCCGCGTTCGTCCTGTTCTCCTCCGCCGCCGGAGTGCTGGGCACACCCGGCCAAGGCAACTACGCCGCAGCGAACGCGGGCCTGGACGCGCTGGCCGAGCACCGGCACGCGCTCGGCCTCCCCGCGTTGTCGCTGGCCTGGGGGCTGTGGGAGCGGCGCAGCACCATGACCTCCCACTTGGCGGACCGCGACGTCCGCCGCTTGGACCGCGCCGGGATGCCGCCGTTGACCACCGAGCAGGGGCTCGCCCTGTTCGACCGCGCCCTCGGGTCGGCCGTGCCCGCGCTCGTCGCGCTGCGCCTCGACGGGCGGCCGCGCTCGGACGTGCCGCACCTGCTGCGCGGGTTGGTCCGCACGCCCGTCCGGCGCGCGGTCGCCGCCGCCGGGACGGCCTCGACGCGGGACCGGTTCGTCGAGCTGACCGACGCCGCACGGGCCGAAGCGGCCCTCGACCTCGTCCGCACGCACGTGGCCGCCGTCCTCGGCCACGCGACCGGCGCGGGCCTGGACGTCCACAAGCCGTTCAGCGCGCTCGGGTTCGACTCGCTCACGGCCGTCGAACTGCGGAACCGGGTGAACGCCGGGACCGGACTGCGCCTCGCGGCGACAGCGGTGTTCGACCACCCGACCGTCGCGGACCTGGCCGCCCACGTCGTGGAGCGGATCGTCGGCCGCGTCGAGCGCGCGCCCGCCGCGGTGGTGCGGTCCGACGACGACCCGGTCGTGATCGTCGGCATGGCGTGCCGGTTCCCCGGCGGGGTCGCCACACCGCAGGACCTCTGGGACCTCGTGGCGGACGGCCGCGACGCCACGTCCGACTTCCCGACCGACCGCGGCTGGGACGTGGAGGCGCTGTACGACCCCGATCCGGACGCGCGCGGCAAGTCCTCCACCCGGCGCGGCGGTTTCCTGCACGACGCGGCGGACTTCGACGCCGAGTTCTTCGGGATCTCCCCGCGCGAAGCGCTGGCGATGGACCCGCAGCAACGGCTGCTGCTGGAGACCTCCTGGGAGGCGCTGGAACGGGCCGGGATCGACCCCGCGTCGACGAAGGGCGCGCGCGGCGGGGTGTTCGTCGGCGCGATGTACCACGACTACGAGACCTCGGCCCGGTTCCCCGACGACCTGGAGGGCTACCTGGGCGTGGGCAACGCGGGCAGCGTCCTGTCGGGGCGGCTGGCCTACACCTTCGGGCTCGTCGGCCCGGCCGTCACGGTCGACACCGCCTGCTCGTCGTCCCTGGTGGCGCTGCACCTCGCGGCGCAGGCGCTGCGGTCGGGGGAGTGCGACGTCGCCCTGGTCGGCGGGGTGGCGGTCATGGCGACCCCGGCGACGTTCGTCGACTTCAGCCGCCAGCGCGGGCTGTCCCCGGACGGCCGCTGCCGGTCGTTCGCGGACGCCGCCGACGGCACGGGCTGGTCCGAGGGCGTCGGAGTGCTGGTCGTCGAACGGCTGTCGGAAGCCCGCAGGCGAGGGCACGACGTGCTGGCGCTGGTCCGCGGGACCGCGGTGAACCAGGACGGGGCCTCGAACGGCCTGACCGCGCCGAACGGCCCGTCCCAGGAACGCGTGATCCGGTCGGCGTTGGCGAACGCCGGACTGTCCACATCGGACGTGGACGTCGTGGAGGCGCACGGGACCGGGACGAAGCTTGGCGACCCGATCGAGGCGCAGGCGTTGTTGGCGACCTACGGCCAGGGCCGCGAACGGCCGTTGCTGCTGGGGTCGATCAAGTCGAACATCGGCCACGCGCAGGCCGCCGCCGGGATCGCCGGGGTGATCAAGATGGTCCTGGCGATGCGGCACGGCGTGCTGCCCCGCACCCTGCACGTCGACCGGCCCTCGTCCCACGTCGACTGGGACGCCGGGGCCATCGCGCTGCTGACCGAGCCCGTGGCGTGGCCGGAGACCGGTCGTCCCCGGCGGGCGGGCGTCTCGTCGTTCGGCGTCAGCGGGACCAACGCCCACGCGGTCCTCGAAGCCGCGCCCGCGGAGCCCCCGACACCGGAACCCGTGGGCACGACCGTGCCGTGGGTGCTGTCGGCGAAGTCGCCGCGGGCGTTGCGCGACCTGGCTTCCCGGCTCTCGGCGGTCCACGGGGCCAACCCCGTGGACGTCGGGTACTCGCTGGTGGAGGGCCGGTCCGCGGACGAGCACCGGGCCGTGCTGGTCGGTGACCACGTGGCGGGCCTCGACGCCTTGGTGGCGGACGAGCCGTCGCCGTTGGTGGTACGCGGCGTGGCCGACCTGACCGGCGGGGTCGCCTTCGTGTTCCCCGGTCAGGGTTCGCAGTGGACCGGTATGGCGGTGGAACTGCTGGACTCGTCGCCGGTGTTCGCCACGTCGATGGCCGAGTGCGCGGAAGCCTTGGCGGAGTTCGTGGACTGGTCGTTGACCGAGGTCCTGGCCGACGAGGTCGCGTTGGCGCGGGTGGACGTGGTGCAGCCGGCGTTGTGGGCGGTGATGGTGTCGTTGGCCGCGCTGTGGCGGGCCCACGGCGTGACCCCCGCCGCGGTCATCGGCCACTCGCAGGGCGAGATCGCCGCCGCGTGCGTCGCGGGCGCGTTGTCGCTGTGCGACGGGGCTCGCGTGGTCGCGTTGCGCAGCCAGGCGATCCGCGCGCTGGCGGGCAGCGGCGGGATGGCGTCCGTGGCGCTGCCGGTCGACGAGGTCGCCGCCCACGTCGCCCGGCACGGCCTGTCGGTCGCGGCGGTCAACGGGCCGTCGTCCGTCGTGGTGTCCGGGGCGGCCGCGCCACTGGAGGCTCTGGTCGCCGAGTTGGAAACGGACGGCGTGCGGGTGCGTCAGGTACCCGTGGACTACGGCTCGCACTCGGTCGACGTCGAGCCGCTGCGAGAGCGCATCCTCGCCGACCTCGAGCCGGTCACGACCCTGGTCGCCGCGATCCCGTGGCACTCCACGGTGACCGGGGACCTCGTCGACCTCGCGGACGCCGAGTACTGGTACCGCAACCTGCGGGAGACCGTGCGCTTCCAGGAGGCCGCGGAAACGCTGTTGGCTCACGGGATCCAGGCGTTCGTCGAGATCAGCCCGCACCCGGTGCTGGCGGTCGCGCTGGCCGAGACCGCGCCCGAACCGGCGGTCGTGGTGGGGTCGCTGCGCCGCGGTGAGGGCGGGCTGGACCGCTTCCTGCGGTCGGCCGCCGAGCTGTTCGTGCGTGGCGTGCCGGTCGACTGGCGGCCCGCGCTGGCGGGCGGCCGTCGGGTCGAACTGCCGACGTACCCGTTCCAGCGCCAACGGTTCTGGCCCGCCACCACGGCCGCGGCGGGTGACGTCACGGCGGCCGGGCTGGGGGCCGTCGACCACCCGCTGCTCGGCGCGGTCGCGGAGGTGGCGGGCGGGCAGGTCGTCTTCACCGGACGGCTGTCGACCGCCGTCCACCCGTGGCTGGCCGATCACGTCATCGAGAACGCGGTCGTGTTCCCCGGCTCCGGGTTCGCCGACCTCGCCCTGCTCGCGGCACGGCACGTCGGCCGCGCCCGCGTGGAGTCGCTGACCCTGGAGAACTCCCTGCTGCTCCACGACTCCGTGCAGCTCCAAGTCGTGCTCGACGCCCCCGACGCGAACGGTCGCCAGGGGGTGGCGGTCCACTCGCGGTCCGACGACACCGAGCCGTGGACGCGGCACGCGAGCGGCGAGATCGGCGTCGACGGACCGGAACCGACCGGGCTGCCCGCCGCCTGGCCGCCCGCGGGCGCGATCGAGGTGGACGTGGACGCCCTGTACGAGGGCGCGGCCGCGCTCGGGTACGCCTACGGGCCCGCCTTCCAGCGCCTGCGGCGGGTGTGGCGGCTCGGTGACGAGCTGTTCGCCGAGGTCGAGTCGGACCGCGGTGGCGACCACGTGGTCAACCCGGCCCTGCTGGACGCGGCGGTGCAGCCGCTGCTGCTCGACGTGATCGGCGGGACCAAGCCCGCGGCGCTGGCGTTCTCGTTCACCGGGCTCACCGCCGTCCGCGGCGGGGCGCTCGCCGCACGGGTCCGCCTGTCTCCCAACGACGACGGTTCCACGGCCGTGCTGCTCACCGACGACACGGGCCACCCGATCCTGGCGATCGACGCGGTCACCACCCGGCCGGTGCCCTCCGCCGCGCACCGGGACTCCCTGTTCACCATCGACTGGACCCCTGTGGCGGTGGACGGTGACCAGGCGGCTCCGGACATGGCGGCCGAGCTGCCCGCACCGGACGGCACCCCCGTACCGGACAGGCTTCGCACGACGCTGGCGCTGGTGCTGCGGTCGCTCCAGGCCCGGCTCGCGGACCCGAGGGCCCTGTCGTCCCGCTTGCTCTTCGTCACGCGGAACGCCGTCGCCACGACGGCGGGCGAGCAGGTCGACCCGGTGGCCGTGGCGGTGTGGGGGCTGGTGCGCGCCGCGCAGTCGGAGAACCCCGACCGCTTCGCCCTGGTCGACCTGCCCGCGGGCGCGGCGCTCCCCGCCCTCCCGGCCGACGAACCGCAACTGGCGGTCCGAGGTGACCTGCTGCTCGCGGCTCGACTCGTCCGAGCGCCGGGCGCGGACGTCGTCCCACGGCCGCTCGACCCGGACGGCACCGTCCTCGTCACCGGCGGCACCGGTCCGCTCGGCGCGCACACCGCCCGGCACCTGGTCCGGCAGCACGGCGTCCGGCACCTGCTGCTGGTCAACCGGTCGGGCGGTGACACGCCCGCCGCGCTCGCCCTGACCGCGGAGCTGGCGGCGCTCGGCGCGTCGGCCCAGGTCACCGCCTGCGACGTCGGCGACCGCGACGCCTTGGCGGCCCTGCTCGCCTCCATCCCGGCCACCCGGCCGCTCACCGCGGTCGTGCACTCGGCGGGCGTCGTCGACGACACCGTAATCGGCACCCTCACCGACGAGCGGGTCGACCGGGTACTGCGGCCCAAGGCCGACGCCGCCTGGCACCTGCACGAGCTGACCAAGGACGTCGACCTGGCCGCGTTCGTCCTCTACGCCTCGACCGCGGGGGTGCTGGGCGCGGCCGGGCAGGGCAACTACGCGGCCGCCAACGCGTTCCTCGACGGGCTGGCCGAGCACCGGCACGCGCTCGGTCTCCCCGCGCGGTCGCTCGCGTGGGGGCTGTGGGCGGAGAACGACGGCATGGCCGGACGGCTGACCGACCGGGACGTGCGGCGGGGCGAACGCCTCGGCCTGGTGCGGATGGCCCCGGACCGGGCACTGGCGCTGTTCGACCGGGCCCGCGAGCTGGACGCCCCGGCCGTGGTCGCGTCCACGATGGACCTCGCCGTGCTCCGCGGCCGCGCCCAGGAGGGGAACGCGTTGCTGCGCGGCCTGATCCGGCCCACCGCTCGCCGCGCGGCCACGACCTCCGGTCTGGCGGAGCGGGTGGCGGGGCTGCCGGAGGAGGAACGCGAACGGGTGCTCGTGGAGGTGGTGTGCGCGGAGACCGCCGCCGTGCTCGGGCACCGGGAGGCGAGCGCGATCGGCGCGGACCTGGCGTTCGCGTCGCTCGGGTTCGACTCGCTGACGTCGGTCGAGCTGCGCAACCGGTTGGCGCGCGGCACCGGACTGGCGCTGCCCGCCACGCTCGTCTTCGACCACCCCACACCGCTGCGGACCGCGCGCCACCTGCGCGACCTGCTGCGACGGCCCGCCGAGGAGGAGGCCTTCCCCGGCCTCGACCTCGTGGACCGGGCGCTGCGGTCGGGTGATCCGGCGCGGCGCGACCGCCTCGCGGACCGGCTCCGCGAACTGCTCGCGCTGTGCGCGCCGGTCGACGGGGAGGCGGACCTCACCGCCGCCACCGACGACGAGCTGTTCGCCATGGTCGACGACTTCTAGGCCCACCTTCACGCAGGGAGCAGCACACGCCATGGCCGAGGAAGACAAGCTCCGCGAATACCTCCGGCGGTCGATCACCGACGCCCGCGAGTCCCGCCGACGGCTCACCGACCTGGAGGAGCGGGCCCGCGAGCCGATCGCGATCGTCGGGATCGGCTGCCGGTTCCCCGGCGGCGTCCGGTCCCGCGAGGGGCTGTGGGACGTCGTCGCCGACGGCCGGGACGTGCTGACCGGGTTCCCGGCCGACCGCGGCTGGGACGTGGCGGACGCCGACTTCCACGCCGAGGGCGGGTTCGTCGACGGCGCGGGCGAGTTCGACGCGGAGTTCTTCGGGATCTCCCCGCGCGAGGCCTTGGCGATGGACCCGCAGCAGCGGATCGCCCTGGAGGTCGCCTGGGAGGCGCTGGAGGACGCGGGCATCCCGCCGTTGTCGTTGCGGGACAGCGCGACCGGCGTGTTCCTCGGGGTGATCGCGCAGGAATACGCGCCCCGTATGCAGGACGCGTCCGCCGATGTCGCGGGCCACCTGGTCACCGGCAGCACGCTCAGCGTGGCGTCCGGTCGCATCGCCTACCAGTTGGGCCTGGTCGGTCCCGCCCTGTCCTTGGACACGGCGTGCTCGTCATCGCTGGTGGGCGTGCACCTGGCGTGCGAGTCGCTGCGGCGCGGGGAGTCGACGCTGGCGCTGGCGGGCGGGGTGACGGTGATGGCGTCGCCGATCACGTTCCTGGGGTTCTCCCGGCAGGGCGGGTCGGCGGCCGACGGCCGGAGCAAGGCGTTCGCGTCGACCGCGGACGGCGCGGGCTGGGCCGAGGGCGCGGGCGTGCTCGTGCTGGAGCGGCTGTCGGACGCGGTGCGCCACGGTCGGCGGGTGCTGGCGGTGGTGCGGGGTTCGGCGGTGAACCAGGACGGCGCGTCGAACGGGTTGACCGCGCCGAACGGGCCGTCGCAGGAGCGGGTGATCCGGTCGGCGTTGGCGAACGCTGGTCTGTCCACTTCGGACGTGGATGTGGTGGAGGCGCATGGGACCGGGACGAAGTTGGGTGATCCGATCGAGGCGCAGGCGTTGTTGGCGACCTACGGTCAAGGTCGCGAGCGGCCGCTGTTGTTGGGGTCGGTGAAGTCGAACATCGGGCACACGCAGGCGGCGGCGGGCGTGGCCGGGGTGATCAAGATGGTGATGGCGCTGCGGCACGGGGTCGCGCCCCGGACGCTGCACGTCGACGAGCCGACGCCCGTGGTGGACTGGTCGACGGGGTCGGTGGAGGTGCTGTCCGAGGCACGGGCCTGGCCGGAGTCCGACCGCCCGCGCCGGGCCGCGGTGTCGGCGTTCGGCATCAGCGGCACCAACGCCCACCTGGTCCTGGAGCAGCCTGCGTCCGCCGAACCGGTGTCGGCGGCGGACGTGGGCGGCCTGGTGCCGTGGGTCGTCACCGCGCGGACCGGGCGGGCGTTGCGGGCCCAGGCGGCCCGGCTGCGGGCCGTCGCCGAGACCGCGCCGGACTTGGCCGACGTCGGGGCTGCTTTGGTGGGCACGCGGTCGCCGTTGGAGTACCGCGCCGTCGTCCTGGGCGCGGACCTGGAGGCCGTGGTGACCGGCCTTCGCGAGGTCGAGGAGGGGCGTGGCGGAGTTGTGTCCCGTGGCGGCCTGACGTTCGTGTTCTCCGGTCAGGGGTCGCAGCGGGTGGGCATGGGGTCGGGGTTGGCGGCGCGTTTCCCGGTGTTCGCGGGGGTGTTCGACGAGATCCGGGATTTGTTCGGTGAGCAGTGGGATCTGGATCGCTTGGATCGCACGGGGTTCGCGCAGCCCGCGCTGTTCGCGCTGGAGGTGGCTCTTTTCCGGTTGGTCGAGTCGTGGGGTGTGCGTCCGGACTTCGTGATCGGGCATTCGGTGGGGGAGTTGGCCGCCGCGCACGTCGGCGGGGTGCTCGGTCTCGCCGACGCGGTGAAGGTGGTGGCGGCGCGGGCGCGGTTGATGGAAGCGCTGCCCGAGGGCGGGGCAATGGCGGCGTTGGGCGTTGCCGACGTCGACCTGCCCGATGGGGTGGAGCTGGCGGCGGTGAACGGGCCTTCCTCGGTCGTGATCTCCGGCGACTCCGACGCGGTCGCCGCGGTGGTCACCGAAGTGAAATCCTGGGGGCACAAGGCGCAGGTGTTGGACGTGAGCCACGCGTTCCACTCGCGGCGGATGGATCCGATGCTGGACGAATTCCGTGCGGTGGTGGAGTCGGTGGAGTTGCGGGAGCCGGTGCTCCCGATGGTGTCGGTCGGGGTGGCGACGGCCGACTTCTGGGTGCGGCAGGTGCGGGACACCGTGCGGTTCGCGGACATGGTCGAGTCGGTGACGGCTCGCGGTGGCACGCGATTTGTCGAGATCGGGCCGGACGCCGTGCTGGCCGGGATGTGCCGGGAGGTCGTGCCGGACGCGGTCGCGGTGCCACTGCTGCGGCGTGGTCGGGACGAGGTGGCGACGTTCCTGCGCGGGCTCGGCGACCTGTTCGAGGTCGGGGTGTCGGTGGACTGGTCCGCGGCCTTCCCTGAGGCGCGGCCGTGGGTGGACCTGCCGACGTACCCGTTCCAGCGCAGGCACTACTGGCTGACGGCGAAGTCCTCCGACCCCGCGGTGGTGGTGCTGCCCGAGTCCGCCGGCGCGGTGCTGACGGTGCCGCTGGCGCAGTCGTGGCTCTCCGACCACGTGGTGGCGGGCGAGGTGCTGGTGCCGGGCGCGGTGTTCGTGGACCTCGCGGTGCGCGCGGGCGACGAGGTCGGCTGCCCCGCCGTGGCCGAACTGGTGATCGAGGCGGCTCTGGTGCTGTCGCCGGGGACCGAGGCACGGGTCGTCGTCGGGCCCGAGGAGGCCGGGCGGCGCACCGTGGCGATTCACGCGCGGAGCGGCGACGGGCCGTGGACCCGGCACGCGACCGGCGCGGTGACCGCCGTGGCAGCGGTCGGCGAGCCTCGGACGTGGCCCCCGGCCGACGCGGTGGAGGTCGACGTCACCGACCTGTACGACGACCTCGACGCCGCCGGTTACCGGTACGGGCCCGCGTTCCGCGCGGTCACAGCCGCCTGGCGGCACGACGCTGACGTCTACGTGGACGTGGAACTGCCCGAGCACGTCGGCGGGGACTCCCCGCTGCACCCGGTGCTGCTGGACGCCGCCCAACACGTGATGGCGCTCGACGTCACCTCCGGCGGGACCCCCGTGCTGCCGTTCGCGTGGACCGACGTGGTCGTGCACGCGACCGGCGCGACGGCCGTGCGAGCCCGCGTCACGCCCGCCGGGGACCACGCCGTGCGGCTGGACCTGGTCGACCACGACGGGCTGCCCGTCGCGTCGGTCGGCTCGCTCGCCCTGCGGCCGCTGGAGGTCGGGCGGGGAGCGCTGTACCGGCTGGACTGGCCCGAACTCGCCGTGGCCGGGCGGATCCCGACCGCCCCTCCGTGCACCGACCTGGACACCGCACCGGAGAGCGGGCCGGTGCTGCTGGCGGTGCCGGACGACCCGGACCCGATCGTGACCGCGCTGTGGGCGCTCGACGTCGTGCGGCGGTGGACGGCGGGCTCCGACGACCGGCGGCTCGTGCTCGTCACCCGCGCCGGGCACCTCGGCCAGTCCCCGGTGTGGGGGCTGGTGCGCTCGGCGCAGGCGGAGCACCCCGGCCGGTTCGCGCTGCTGGAGGTGGACGAGCACGTGTCGTGGCCGGTGGTCGGCGCGGCGCTGGCCACCGACGAGCCCCGGCTCTCCGTGCACGGCGAGACCGTCCGGGTGCCGACCCTGGTCCTCGCGCCCGCCACGACTCCGCCCGTGCTCGACCCAAACGGGACAGTGTTGATCACCGGCGGCACCGGGGGACTCGGTCGGGCGATCGCCCGACACCTCGTGACCGAACACGGGGTGCGCCACCTGGTCCTGTTGTCCCGCAACGGTTACGCTCCCGATCTGGCCGACCTGGACGCGCGGGTGGACGTGGTGGCGTGCGACGTGGCTGATCGGGAGGCGCTCGCCGAGGTCTTGGCGGGCATCCCGAACCTCACGGGCGTGGTCCACGCGGCCGGGGTGGTCGACGACGGTCTCGTGGACTCGCTGACCCCGGAACGGCTGACGGCCGTGCTGCGGCCCAAGATCACCGGCGCGCTGAACCTGCACGAGTTGACCGGCGACCTGGCGTTCTTCGTGCTGTTCTCGTCGCTGGCGGCCACGCTCGGCTCGCCGGGCCAGGCGAACTACGCGGCGGGCAACGCCTTCCTGGACGCTCTGGCGCACCACCGCCGCGGGCTCGGGCTGCCCGCGGTGTCGTTGGCCTGGGGGTTGTGGGCCGAACCCACCGGCATCACCGGGGGACTGGCCGCGGCCGACCTGGCCCGGATGGCGCGGGCGGGCGTCCACCCGCTGGCGACGGCGGACGCGCTGGCGCTGTTCGACCGCGCGCTCAGCTCGGACACCGCCGTCGTCGCGCCCGCCCGGCTGGACCTGGAGGCCGTGCGGCGCAAGGACGTTCCCCGCAGGCGGGTCGCGGGTGGCAAGCGCGTGGAGACCCGTGGACTCCTGGACCTGGTCCGCTCGCACGTCGCCGCCGTGCTCGGCCACGACTCGCTCGCCGCCGTCCCCGCCGAGTCGGCGTTCCGGGACCTCGGGTTCGACTCGCTCGCCGCGATCGACGTCCGCGACCGGCTCGCCGCCGCGACCGGGCTGCGGCTCGCGGCGACGGTGGCCTTCGACCACCCGAACAGCACCGCGCTCGCCGACCACCTGCGCACCCTGTCGTCCGGCGGCGACGTCCGGGTCGCGGCTCCGGTCGCGGTGGCGGCGGACGAGCCGATCGCGATCGTCGGCATCGGCTGCCGCTACCCCGGCGGGGTCGTGTCCGCCGACGGGCTGTGGGACCTGGTCGTGGCTGGCGAGGACGCCGTGACGCCGTTCCCGACCGACCGCGGCTGGCCCGCGTCCGGGACCGGGTTCGCCGCCGTGGGCGGGTTCCTGCACGACGCGGGCGACTTCGACGCCGGGTTCTTCGGGATCTCGCCGCGCGAGGCGCTGGCGATGGACCCGCAGCAGCGGATCGTCCTGGAGGTCGCCTGGGAGGCGCTGGAAGGGGCCGGGATCCCGCCGCTGTCGTTGCGCGGCAGCCAGTCCGGGGTCTTCCTCGGGGTGATGTACCACGACTACCTGGTCGACGTCGGCAGCGTTCCCGACGACCTGGTCGGCTACCTGAGTTCCGGGTCGGCGGGCAGCGTGGTGTCCGGGCGGGTCGCCTACCACCTCGGGCTCGTCGGCCCGGCGCTGTCCGTGGACACGGCGTGCTCGTCGTCGCTGGTGAGCCTGCACCTGGCGTGCGAGTCGCTGCGGCGCGGCGAGTCGACGCTGGCGTTGGCGGGCGGCGTGACGGTGATGGCCACGCCGTCGACCTTCGCCGACTTCGCGCGGCAGGGCGGGCTGGCCGCCGACGGCCGGTGCAAGTCGTTCGCGTCGACCGCCGACGGCACCGGGTGGTCGGAGGGCGCGGGCGTGCTGGTCCTGGAACGGCTGTCGGACGCGGTGCGGAACGGTCGGCGCGTGCTGGCCGTGGTGCGGGGTTCGGCGGTGAACCAGGACGGCGCGTCCAACGGCCTGAGCGCGCCGAACGGGCCGTCGCAGGAGCGGGTGATCCGGTCCGCGTTGGCGAACGCGGGTCTGTCCGCTGCGGACGTCGACGCCGTGGAGGCGCACGGCACCGGCACGAAGCTGGGTGATCCGATCGAGGCGCAGGCGCTGCTCGCGACCTACGGTCAGGACCGCGAACGGCCACTGCTGCTGGGGTCGGTGAAGTCGAACATCGGGCACACGCAGGCGGCGGCGGGGGTCGCGGGCGTGATCAAGATGGTGCAGGCGCTGCGGAACGGCGTCCTGCCGAAGACCCTGCACGTCGACACCCCCACCCCGGTCGTCGACTGGTCCGCGGGATCGGTGGAGCTGTTGACCGGTCAGCGCTCGTGGCCCGAGGTCGGCCGACCGCGCCGAGCGGGCGTGTCGGCGTTCGGCGCCAGCGGCACCAACGCGCACGTGGTCCTCGAGCAGGCCCCACCCGCGCCGCTCCCCGCCGCCGTCCCGTTCGACCGGGTGCTGCCGTTCGTCCTGTCCGGCCGCTCACCCGCCGCCGTGCGGGCGCTCGCGGCCCGGATCGACCCCGCCGACCCGCACGCCACGGCCTGGTCGCTGGCCACCACCCGGTCCCCGCTGGACTACCGGGCGGTCGTGGTCGCGGGCGACCCCGACGCACTGGCGTCCGGGCTCGCCGCCGTCGCCGACCGCGCCGAACCGGTGTTCGCGGTGGACGCCCCAGTCGTGTTCGCGTTCTCCGGTCAGGGGTCGCAGCGCGCGGGCATGGGGTCGGGCTTGGCGGCGCGGTTCCCGGTGTTCGCGGGGGTGTTCGACGAGATCCGGGGTTTGTTCGGTGAACAGTGGGATCTGGATCGCTTGGACCGCACGGGGTTCGCGCAGCCCGCGCTGTTCGCCGTCGAGGTGGCGTTGTTCCGGTTGGTCGAGTCGTGGGGAGTGCGTCCGGATTTCGTGATCGGGCATTCGGTAGGGGAGTTGGCCGCCGCGCACGTGGCCGGGGTCTTGAACCTGCCGGACGCGGTGAAGGTGGTGGCGGCGCGGGCGCGGTTGATGGAGGCGTTGCCCGAAGGCGGGGCGATGGCCGCCCTGGGGGTCGCGAACGTCGACCTGTCCGAAGGTGTGGAGTTGGCGGCGGTGAACGGGCCCTCGTCGGTGGTGGTGTCCGGTGAGGCGGACGCGGTCGCCGCCGTGGTGGCCGAGGTGAAAGCTTTGGGGCACAAGGCGCAGGTGTTGGACGTGAGCCACGCGTTCCACTCGCGGCGGATGGAACCGATGCTCGACGAGTTCCGCGCGGTCCTGGAGACGGTCGAATTGCGGGAGCCGGTGCTCCCGATGGCGTCCGACGACGTCGTGACGGTCGACCACTGGGTCCGGCAGGTGCGCGAACCGGTCGACTTCGTGCGGATGGTCGAGTCGGTGACGGCTCGCGGTGGCGCGCGGTTCGTCGAGGTCGGGCCGGACGCCGTGCTCGCCGGGATGTGCCGGGAGATCGTGCCGGACGCGGTCGCGGTGCCGCTGCAACGCCGGGGCCGGGACGAGGTCACGGCGTTCCTGCGGGGGATGGGCGACGCGTTCGCCGCCGGGGTGGCGGTCGACTGGACCGCCGCGTTCCCGGACGGCGGGCAGCGCGTCGACCTGCCGACGTACCCGTTCCAGCGGCGACGGTACTGGCTGACGGCCGCGAAAGCGGACACGGTGCTGGGCCACGAGGTGCTCGACGCGGCGGTGGCGCTGCCGGAGTCCGGGGGCGCGGTGCTGACCGGCGTGCTGTCCCGGCACGCCCAGCCGTGGCTCGCCGACCACGTCGTCGACGGCGAGGTCATCGTGCCCGCCGCGCTGGTCGTGGACCTCATCGTGCGGGCGGGCGACGAGGTGGGCTGCCCGGTGGTGGCCGAACTCGTGGTGGAGGCCGTGCTGGTGCTGCCGCCCGACGCCGACGTGCGGGTGCAGGTCGAGGTCGGTGCGGACGACGACGGCCGCCGGGCCGTGGCCGTGCACGCCCGGACCGGCGACGAGCCGTGGACGCGGCACGCGACCGGGACCCTGGCGGCCGCGACCGCCCGCTCCGCCGCCGTGGCCGAGCCGTGGCCGCCGACCGGGGCCGTCGCCCTGGACGTGGCCGACTGCTACGCCGACCTGGCCCGTTCCGGGTACGGCTACGGCGAGGCGTTCCGCGGTCTCACGGCGGCCTGGCGGCGGGGTGACGACGTGGTCGCCGAGGTGTCGCTGCCGGAAGCGGTGCGCGGGCAGCGGTTCGTCTTGCACCCGGTGCTGCTCGACGCGGCCCTGCACGTGCTCGCGCTGGACGCGTCGGGCGAGGTGCTGGTGCCGTTCGCGTGGACCGGTGTGCGGGTGTGGGCGCAGGGCACGACCGCCGTGCGGGCCCGGCTGACCCGCATCGGCCCGGACGCCGTGCGCGTCGAGTTGACCGACGGCTCCGGGCACCCGGTGGCCACGGTCGACTCGCTGGTCGTCCGCCCGTTGGCGAAGACGCGCGACGACCTGCACCGGATCCGCTGGGACGCGGTGCCCGCCGCGGACCGGACGGTGTCGTGGAGCCACGACCTGGACAGCGCCGAGCGCGTGGTCGTGGCGGACGCCGGGTCGGCGCTCGACGCGCTGGCCCTGGTCCAGCGCTGGGTGACCGAACCGCGGTTCGCGGGTCGGACACTCGTGCTCGTCACGCGGGGAGCGGTCGCCGTCCACGCGGGCGACGCGGTGCCCGGACTCGCGGCGGCCCCGGTCTGGGGGCTCGTCCGGTCCGCGCAGGTCGAACACCCCGACCGGTTCGTGCTGCTCGACGTGGACGACGACGTGCCGTCCGACCTGCTCGGGAGGGCGCTGGCGACCGGGGAGCCGCAGCTCGCGGTGCGCGGGGGCGTGGTGCTCGCGCCACGGCTGACCCGCGTCACGCCCGCGCTGGTCCCGCCCGCCGCGGGACCGTGGCACCTGGTCACGGACGCCGCCGGTCGGCTCGACGACCTCCGCCTCGCGCCGTGGCCGGAGGCCGCCGCGCCGCTGGGCCCGAGGGAGGTCCGGATCGAGGTCCGCGCGGCCGGGGTCAACTTCCGCGACGTGGTCACGTCGCTCGGCTTGGTCGAGGGCTACCGGACGCTGGGCAACGAGGCCGCGGGCGTGGTGGCGGAGGTCGGCGCGGAGGTGACCGACCTGGCGCCGGGCGATCGGGTGATGGGGATGATGCCGGGGCCGTTCGGTCCGCTCGTGGTGACCGACCACCGGCACGTCGTCGCCATCCCGGACGGCTGGACCTTCACCGAGGCCGCGTCCGTGCCGCTGGTGTTCATCACCGCCTACTTCGGCCTGGTCGACCTGGCCGGGCTGCGGGCGGGCGAGACGGTGCTGGTGCACGCGGCCGCGGGCGGTGTCGGCATGGCCGCGGTGCAACTCGCCCGGCACCTCGGGGCCGAGGTGTTCGCCACCGCGAGCGACGGCAAGCGCGAGGTCGTCACCGGCCTCGGCGTGGCCGCCGACCACCTCGCCTCGTCGCGCACCCTTGACTACGAGCGCGCGTTCGGGGCTGGCCGGATGGACGTCGTGCTGAACTCGCTGACCCGCGACCACGTGGACGCCTCGCTCCGGACGGTGGCGGAGGGCGGCCGGTTCCTGGAGATGGGCAAGACCGACCTGCGCGACCCGGCGGACGTGGCCCGCGCCCACCCCGGCGTGAGCTACCGGCCGTTCAGCACCGACGAGGCCTCCTCGGACCGGATCCGCGAGATCCTGGACGACCTCGTGCGGCTGTTCGCCGAAGGCGTCCTCGCGCTCCTGCCGATCCGGGCGTGGGACGTGCGCCGGGCGGTGGACGCGTTCCGGTTCGTCAGCCAGGCCCGGCACGTCGGCAAGGTCGTGCTCACGATCCCGTCGACCTCGACCGGCACCGTCGTGGTCACCGGCGGCACCGGCGGACTGGGCCGGGCCGTCGCCCGGCACCTGGTGGTCGAACACGGGGTGCGGCACCTGGTCCTGTTGTCCCGCACCGGTTCCGCGCCCGATCTCGGCGACCTGGACGCGCGGGTGGACGTGGTGGCGTGCGACGTGGCCGATCGGGACGCGCTCGCCGAGGTGCTGGCGGGCATCCCGAACCTGACGGGCGTGGTGCAGGCGGCCGGGGTCGTCGACGACGGCGTGGTCGAGTCGCTCACCCCGGACCGGGTCGAGCACGTCCTGCGGCCCAAGGTCGCCGGGGCGCTGCACCTGCACGAGCTGACCGAACACCGCGACCTGGCGTTCTTCGTGCTGTTCTCGTCGCTGGCGGGCACGGTCGGGTCGCCGGGGCAGGCGAACTACGCGGCGGGCAACGCGTTCCTGGACGCGTTGGCCCAGCACCGCCGGGCGCGCGGCCTGCCCGCACTGTCGCTGGCCTGGGGGCTGTGGGCCGAGCGCAGCGGGATCACCGCCCACCTCGGCGAGGCCGACCTGGCCCGGCTGGTCCGCGGCGGCGTCCGCCCGCTGTCGACGGCGAAGGCGTTGGGGCTGTTCGACTCCGCGCTGGCCTCCGGGCAACCGGTGGTGGTCGCCGCCGACCTGGACCTGCCCGCGTTGCGGGCCCAGGGCGTCGCGCTGCTGCGCCGGGTGGAGGCGGCCACGCGTCCGGCCGCCGTCGCGGTGTCCGAAAAGGATGGTGGTGTGACACTGCTCGACCTGGTTCGGCGGCACACGGCCGAGGTGCTCGACTACCCGTCGCCCGCGGAGATCGAGCCCGAACGCCGGTTCCACGCGCTCGGCGTGGACTCGCTCGGCGCGGTCGAGCTGCGCAACCGGCTCACCGCGGCCACCGGGATCGCGCTCACGGCGACCGCGATCTTCGACCACCCGTCGCCGTCGGCGCTCGCCGCGCACCTGGCGGCCCTGCTCGTCGTCGACGCGGTGCCGGTGGGGGAGGCGGAGGTGGACTCGCTGGAGTCCGCCCTGGCCCTCGGTGATGCCGAGGACGTCGCCAGGGTCACCGCACGGCTGCGCGCGCTGCTGCGCAAGTGGGACGGCCCCGGCACGGGCGAAGACCTGTCCGGGGCGAGCGCGGACGAGGTCTTCCGCTTCCTCGACGGGGCACTCAGCGACAACGGATCCGGAAGGTGACCGCCATGGCCGACGAGGAGAAGTACCTCGCTTACCTCCGCCGCGCGGCCGCCGACCTCCAGGAGGCGCGGCGGCGGATCGCCGAACTGGAGGACGCGAGCGGCGAGCCGATCGCGATCGTCGGCATGAGCTGCCGGTTCCCCGGCGGCGTCGACACGCCCGAAGCGTTCTGGCGGCTGCTGGAGCGGGGTGAGGACGTGCTGTCGGACTACCCCGCCGACCGCGGCTGGGACGTCGCCGCGCTGCCGGACAGCGGTGGCGGCTTCCTGCACGACGCGGCCGACTTCGACCCCGGCTTCTTCGGCATCTCGCCGCGCGAGGCGCTCGCGATGGACCCGCAGCAGCGGATCCTGCTCGAACTGTCCTGGGAGGCCTTCGAACGCGCGGGTGTCGAGCCCGAACGCGGCAGCCGGACCGGGGTGTTCGCCGGACTGATGTACCACGAGTACGGCTGGCGCGTGTCGGCCCCGCCGGAGGAGGTCAAGGGCTACCTGGGCAACGGCAGCCTCGGCAGCGTCGCGTCCGGCCGGATCGCCTACACGTTCGGGTTCGAGGGCCCCGCGCTCACCGTGGACACCGCCTGCTCGTCGTCGCTGGTGGCGCTGCACCTCGCCGTGCAGTCCCTGCGGCGCGGCGAGACCGACCTCGCGCTCGCGGGCGGCGTGACCGTCATGGCGACCGCCACGCCGTACGTCGAGTTCGAGCGCCAGGGCGGCCTCGCCAACGACGGCCGCTGCCGGGCGTTCTCCTCGGACGCCGACGGCACCGGCTGGTCCGAGGGGGCCGGGATGCTGCTGGTGGAACGGCTGTCGGACGCCCGGCGGCTGGGCCACCCCGTGCTCGCCGTGGTTCGGGGCTCCGCGGTGAACCAGGACGGGGCGTCCAACGGGCTCACCGCGCCGAACGGTCCCGCCCAGGAGCGGGTGATCCGGGCGGCGCTCGCCGACGCCGGACTGTCCACCTCGGACGTGGACGTGGTGGAGGCGCACGGGACCGGGACCCGGCTCGGCGACCCGATCGAGGCCAACGCCCTGCTCGCGACGTACGGGCAGCGGCGGGAGGACCCGGTGTGGCTGGGCTCGGTCAAGTCCAACCTGGGCCACACCCAGGCGGCCGCGGGCGTGGCGGGCGTGATCAAGGTCGTGCTGGGGATGCGGCACGGCGTGCTGCCGAAGACCCTGCACGTGGCCGAGCCGACACCGGTGGTCGACTGGGGGTCGGGCGCGGTGCGCGTGGCGGCCGAACCCGTGCCGTGGCCGGGGGACCGGCCGAGGCGGGCCGGGGTGTCCGCGTTCGGCGTCAGCGGCACGAACGCCCACGTGGTGCTGGAGGACGCTCCGGGCCCGTCGGAGGTCGCGAACGTCCCAGGTGTCCTGCCCGGTGTGACGCCGTGGGTGCTGTCCGGCCGGTCCGAGGCCGCGGTGCGGGCCCGTGCCGCCCGGCTGGAGCACGTCGACGCCGACCCGGCGGCCGTGGCGCGGTCGCTGCTGGCCGTGGGCGCGGGGTTCGAGCACCGGGCCGTCGTCCTGGGACCCGACGACCTCGCCGTGGCGGCGGAGACCGCGGAGCGGGTGGTGTTCGTGTTCCCCGGTCAGGGGTCGGAGTGGGTCGGGATGGCGTTGGGGCTGGCCGCGGAGGTTCCGGTGTTCGCGGCGGCGCTGGACGAGTGCTCGGCGGCGTTGAGGCCGTTCGTGGACTGGGAGTTGCGGGATGTGTTGGCCGACGCGGAGGCGTTGGAGCGGGTGGACGTGGTGCAGCCCGCGTTGTGGGCGGTGATGGTGTCGCTGGCCCGGTTGTGGCGGGCGTGCGGGGTCGAGCCGGACGCGGTGGTGGGGCACTCCCAGGGCGAGATCGCGGCGGCGGTGGTGGCCGGTGCACTGTCCCTTGAGGACGGTGCACGGATCGTGGCGTTGCGGAGCCGCGCGCTGGTTCCGTTGCGCGGCAGGGGCGGGATGCTCACGGTGCTGGCCCCCGTCGACCAGGTGACGGCGCTGCTCACCGGGGGAGTGTCGCTCGCGGCGGTCAACAGCCCGTCCGCGACGACAGTGTCCGGCGGGGTCGACGACCTCGCCGCGTTCGAGGTCGTGGTGTCCCGCGAAGGCCGGATGCGGTGGCGGGTGCCGGGCGTCGACTTCGCGGGCCACTCGGCGCAGGTGGACGCCCTGCGCGCGGACCTGCTGGCGGCGTTCGCCGGGATCACCCCGCGCGCGGGCGGTGTGCCGTTCCACTCGACCGTGACCGGCGGGCCGGTCGCCCCGGAGGACCTCGGCCCGGAGTACTGGTTCCGCAACCTGCGCGAGCCGGTCCGGTTCGCCGACGCGGTGCGGGGACTGGGGACCGCGGTGTTCGTCGAGTGCGGTCCGCACCCCGTGCTGGGCGTGCACCTCGACGGCGTCGGTCCGGTCGTCGGCTCCCTGCACCGCGACGACGGCGGTGTCGACCGGTTCGCGCGTTCGCTGGCCGACGCCCACCTGCGGGGCGTGGCGGTGGACTGGGCCGCCGTTGTCGGGCAGGGCCCGCGCGCCGAGCTGCCGACGTACCCGTTCCAGCGCGAGCAGTTCTGGCTCGACCCGACACCGCCGGCCGCCGACCTCGCCGCGGCGGGGTTGACGGCGCTGGAGCACCCGGTGCTGGCCGCCGCCGTCCACCACGCGGAAGGGCGGTCGGTCCTCCTCACCGGTGGTCTGTCGACGGCCGCTCACCCCTGGTTGGCCGACCACGCGGTGTTCGGCCGGGTCGTCGTCCCGGCCGCGTTGTTCGTGGAACTCGCCCTGCGGGCGGCGGCCGAGGTCGGCCACGACGCCGTGGAAGAGCTGGTGCTGGGCGTTCCCCTGGTGCTGGACGGTCCGGACGCGGTGCCGGTGCAGGTCGCGATCAAGGAGGACCGGAGGACGTTCGCCGTGCACTCGTGGTCGCACGGCGAGTGGGTTCGGCACGCGACCGGTGTTCTGGCGTCGGTCGACCGGGTCGAGCCGTTCGACGCGTGGACGTGGCCGCCCGAGGGAGCGGTCGAGGTGGATGTCGCCGACCTCTACGACGACCTGGACGCCACCGGTTACGGCTACGGACCGGCGTTCCGCGGCCTGCGGCGGGTGTGGCGACGGGCCGACGAGGTGTTCGCCGAGGTGGCGCTGCCCGACCCGGTCGAGCCCGGTGGGTTCGCGCCGCACCCGGCGCTGCTCGACGCCGCCCTGCACGCCACCGCCGCGGGCCGCGAGGGCCCGGTGGTGCTGCCGTTCTCCTGGTCGGGCGTCGTGCGGCACGGCGCCGTGAGCCGGTCCGCCCGCGTCCGGCTGGCCCCGGCCGGTCCCGGCGCGCTGTCCGTGGGCGTCGCGGACGGCGCGGGCTCGCCCGTGTTGACCGTCGCCGCGCTGGCGTTCCGGCCGGTGACCGCTGACCAGTTGCGCGGCGGCCGGTCGGACTCGCTGCTGGAGGTCGCGTGGACCGCCGCGCCCTCGTCCGCCGAGGCCACCGACGTCTTCACCGTGCCCGCCGGGGACGGCGACCTGGTGGAGCGGACCCACCACGTGGTCGCCGCGACCCTGGCGGCCGTCCAGGAACGCCTGGCCGACTCGGACGCGGCTCCGCTGGCCGTGGTGACGCGGGACGCGGTGTCGCCGTCCGGGGGTGACGTCGATCCGGCGCACGCGGCCGTGTGGGGGCTCGTGCGAGCGGCCCAGGAGGAGCACCCCGACCGGTTCGTGCTCGTGGACACCCACGACGAGGTGCTGGTCGTGCCCGGTGAACCCCAGGTCGCCGTTCGCGACGGCGGCGCGTGGACGCCGAGGCTGGCGCGGGCGGCGCTCGCGGCGGAGCCGGTCGCGTGGGACGGGACGGTGCTGATCACCGGCGGCACCGGCGTGCTCGGCACGCTGCTGGCCCGCCACCTGGTCCAGGACCACGGCGTCCGGCACGTCGTGCTGCTGTCCCGGTCCGGTGGTCCCGCGCCCGATCTCGACGCCCGTGTCGACGTCGTCGCCTGCGACGTGACCGACCGGGCCGCGCTGGCGGCGGTCGTGGCGGGCCTGCCGACCCTGCGGGCCGTCGTGCACGCCGCCGGGGTGCTGGACGACGGGCTGGTGGAGTCGCTGACGCCCGACCGGCTGGCGGCGGTGCTGCGGCCCAAGGTCGACGCCGCCTGGCACCTGCACGAGCTGACCGCGCACCTCGACCTGTCCGCGTTCGTGCTGTTCTCCTCGGCCGCGGCGACCCTCGGCAGCGCCGGGCAGGCCAACTACGCGGCGGGCAACGCGTTCCTGGACGGTCTCGCCGCCCACCGCCGCGCGTTGGGGCTGCCCGCGCTGTCGGTCGGCTGGGGGTTCTGGGACCAGGCCAGCGGCCTCACGAGCCACCTCGGCCGGGCGGACCGCGCGCGGCTGAGCGGACAGGGCATGACCCCTCTGCCGTCCGACCAAGGTCTGCGGCTGTTCGACCTCGCGCGCGCCGGTGGCCGCCCGGCGGTGCTGGCGCTGACCTGGGCGGCGGCCGGGGTGCGCGACCGGCCGGGCGGGGTGCCCGCGCTGTGGGCCGGGCTGGTCCGCCAAGGCCCGTCGCGGCGGGAGAGCGGGCACCTGGTCCGCAGGCTGGCCGGGATGACCGCCGACGAACGGGGCCGGGTGCTGCTCGACGTCGTGCGGGCCGCCGCGGCCGCGGTCGTCGGCGCGGGCGAGGTGCCCGCCGCACGGCCGTTCAGCGAACTGGGGTTCGACTCGCTGATGGCCGTCGAACTGCGCAACCGGCTGACGGCGGCGACCGGGGTGGCGCTGCCCGCCACGGCCGTCTTCGACTTCCCCACGCCCGCCGGGCTCGCCGCGCACCTCGCCGACCTGGTCACCCCCGCCGACCCGGACCCCGCGCCGCTGCTCGGCGAGCTGGACCGGCTCGAACGGGCGCTGACCGCGGCGGACCGTCCCGACCGGACCGCCGCGCTCGGCAGGCTGCGCGTCCTGCTGGCCACCTGGGACACCCCGGACGACGACCGGGACATCGAGGCGGCCACGACGGTCGACGACCTGTTCGCGTTGGCGGAACGGGAGTTCGGCGCGCCGTGAGACCGCGCTTGGTGTCGCAGCACCAGAAACGGCCGCCGATGTTGGCGTCCCGGCGCGAACGCGGCGGGGGCCGCGGCCGGTTGACTCGACCCGTGACCGGACCGCACCACCCGACCCCGGAGGAACCATGACCGCCGCTCCCGTGCCCGGTACCGACGAACTGCTCGACCGGGCGCGCGCGCTCGTCCCCCTGCTGCGCGCCAACGCGGCCAAGACCGAGCAGGCGCGCAACGTGGTGCCGGAGGTGCTGGACGCGCTGCGCGAGGCGGGGATGTTCCGGCTCACCACGCCCGCCGAGTTCGGCGGGTACGACGTCGGCCTGCGGACGCAGCTGGAGCTGGTGTTCGAGCTGAGCCGGGGGTGCGCGTCGACCGGGTGGACCGTGGCCAACGACGCCGGGTCGACCGACCTCGCGAAGCTCATGCCCCCGCACGTGCTGAAGGAGATGTTCGACGCCAACGCCGACGCGATGGTCATCACCACCGTGGCGACCCCGGAGTCCCGCGCGACGGTCGTGGACGGCGGCGTCGAGTTCAGCGGCCGGTTCCCGTGGAGCACCAACTCGCAGATCGCCGACTGGGCGATGCTGCTGGCCGTCCCGATCGAGGCGCCCGACGGCACGATCACGCGGGCCGTGACCGTGCTGATCCCGTTGGCGGGCGCGACGATCGAGGACACCTGGCACGTGGCGGGCATGTCGGGCACCGGCACCCAGACCGTGGTGGCGGACCGGCTCTTCGTCCCCGCCTCGCGGATGATCGAGCACGACCACTCGCTGACCGAGCGCTACGACCAGAAGTTCACCGAGCAGCTCAGCGAGTACTACCGGCCGTCCGGGCTGATCGGCGGCAACCTGATCTCGATGGCGTCGATCGTCGGCACCGCGCAGGGCGCGCTCGACCTCACCAGGACGTCGCTGGAGAAGAAGCGCCCGGTGTCCTACACGACCTACCAGAACAAGACCGACTCGCCCGCGTTGCGGCTGTGGCTGGCCGAGGCCACCCACCTCATCGACACCGCGTTCCTGCACATGCGCCTGGTCGCGGACGCGCTCGACGCCGAACGGCAGAGCCCGGTCGGGCTGGAGTGGGTCGAGCGGGCCCGCATCCGGATGCACATGGCGACCGCGTTGCAGCGGGCCCGCGAGGGCGTGGAGAAGCTGCTCGACATCGGCGGGGTCGGCAGCTTCGCCCTGGCCAACCCGTTGCAGCGGCACTGGCGCGACCTCGGCATGGGCAGCCGCCACGCGATGGTGAACCTCCCGCTGATGCTGGAGGACTACAGCCTCGCGCTGCTCGACCTGAAGCCGTCCATCGCGATGCTGCACTGAGCCCGACCGGTGGCCGAACTGCCGGGGAGGGCTGAGGAACTGGCCGCGGTCGACCACCTCCTCGCGACCGGGGGAGCCGGCCTCGCCTGGCGGGGACCCGCGGGCGTCGGGAAGACCGCGCTGCTGCGCTTCGCCGCCGACCGCGCGTCGGCGGCCGGGCGGCGGGTGCTCGCCGTCGAGGGCACGGAGGCGGAGCGCGGCCTGGCACTGGCCGGGGTGCACCGCCTCGTCCACGCCGCGCGGCCCGACCTGGCCGGGCTGGCGGGACATCCGCGGGCCGTGCTGGACGCGGTGCTGGGCCGGTCTTCTGACGCTCCGCCCGACGTGATGGCGGTGGCGTCCGCCGTGCTGGCGCTGCTGGAGCGGGTCGTGGCCGACGGTCCGGCGCTCCTGGTCGTCGACGACGTCGACCTGCTGGACCGCGCCAGCGCCGCCGTGCTGGGCTTCGTCGCGCGCCGGTGCCGCGACCTGCGGGTGACCGTCGTGACGGCGGCGCGGAGCGAGGTGGACTGGGGGCTGCCCGTCGCCGTGCTGGACGTGCTGTCCGAAGTGGACGCCCGGAGCGTGGTGGCGGACCTGGCCCCGACGCTGCGGCGGCGCGTGCTCGCCGAAGCCGGTGGGCTACCGCTGGCGCTGGTGGAGTACGCGTCCGCGGTGCGCGGGCTGCCCGTCGAACCCGTGGTGCTGCCGGTGACCGGGAAGCTCGCGGCGGTGTTCGCCGAACTGGCCGCCGAGGTCAGGACCCCCGACGACGTGCGCGCGGTCCTCGGCACGGGCGGTGCGCACCCGTTGGCGCGCACGGCGATCGTGCGGGCACTGGCCGACGACGACCGCGCGGAGTTGCGGGCCGTCGCGGCGCACTGGTCCTGGCTGAACGGACGCCTCGACGAGGCGGGCAGGCTCGCCGAGCCCGAGGCCCGCGCCCATTACCTCGCCTACCGCGACGGCGGGTTCGCGGCCGGGCGTCTCGACGCCGAGGTTTTCCTCGGCCGAGCGGTTCCCGGTGGGGACGGGCCGTTCGCCGAACTGCGTGCCGCGCTGGCGGGAGAACCCCACCCGCGCCAGGCCGACTCGGGGCCGCCGCTGCACGCGATGATCGCCGCGGTGACGGCGGCGGTGGACCGGACCGATGCCGGAGCCCTGGGCGAGGCCGAAGACCTGGCCGCGCGGGCGGTGTCGCTCAGCGAGCCGCGCGGCTACCGCGCCGTGGCGTCATTGGCGCGAGCCGTGGCCGCCGTCGGCGCGGCCGTGCGCGGTCAGGGCCAGCGCGCCGCGGAGTTGAGCGCGGCCGCGCTGGGCTGGGCGGACCCGGCGGGCGCGCACGCGGTCACCGGGCTCTCGCACCACGCCCGGCTGCTGACCGCGTTGGGGCGGGGCGACTACGACCGGGCGCACGCCCACGCGTGCCTCATCCCGGCCGACGGCCTGCTCGGCGGCCGGGTCCTGCTGGACGCCGTGGAGGCGTCCATCCACACCGGACGGACCGCCGAAGCGCTGCGGCGCGTCGCGGACACCCGTGCCGACGACCGGACGACGTCGGCCGCCACCGCCCTGGTCGCCGACGACCCCCGGCGGCACTTCGAGGCGGCACTGGCCGCGCCGGGGCGCAAGCCGTTCGAGGACGGCCGGATCCGACTGCTGTACGGGCAGTGGTTGCGCAGGCGCACCCGTGACGTCGGCGAGGCGCGGCGGCACATCTGCCTGGCGCTGGACGTCCTGGACCGCGTCGGGGCGCGGCCGTGGGCCGACCGGGCGCGCGAGGAGCTGCGGGCGACCGGGTTGAGTCAACTCGGTGGCCGCACCCCCGCCGGGCTGACCGAGCAGGAGAGCCGGATCGCCCAGCTGGCGGCGGAAGGCCTGACGAACAAGCAGATCGCCACCCGGCTGTTCCTGTCGCCGCGGACCGTGGGTGCCCACCTGTACAAGGTGTTCCCCAAGCTGGGGATCAGCACGCGGGCCGAACTGCGGCTGGCACTGGAGCCGGTGCGGTGGGAGAGGTGGGGAGCCTGAGGCGACCGCTGCTCGGGGTGCTGCTCGCGGGATGGGCGGGCAGGTCGCCGCCGGGGCTTCGAGCGGCCCTGGCGACACCCCTGGGCGGTCGTGGGCGTTGGCGCTGAGGCCGGTGTGAGCGGGCGGCGGGCGGGTGGGCTGGGGGGCGGAGTTCGTCGGCCAGACGCGGGCGACACCGGAGCGGGCGCGGGTGATAGGCGGGTCAGCCGAGGACGACGGGGCCCAGTTCGTTGGCCAGGTGCAGGGCGGCGTGCAGGCGCAGGCGGTCCTGGCGCAGCGGCTTGCCGCGCAGCTGTTCGGCCTTCTTCATCCGGTACACCACGGTGTTCTTGGCGATGTGCAGTTCCGCGGCCGTCGCCGACACGCTGCGGTCGGAGTCCAGGTAGCAGCGGACGGTGTCGCGGAGCGCGGCGGTCGACTCGTCCTGCGCCGCCAGCGCGTCCAGTTCGCGGACGACGAACTCCGTCGCGGCGGGCAGGTCGGCGGCCAGCAGGGCGACCAGTTCGAGCGCGCCGTAGTCGTGCAGGGCGTCGGGTCTGCCGACGCCGGTGGTGCCGACGCGTTCCGCGGTCGTCGCCTGGGCGTGCGATCGGCGGAACCCGGCGACGCCCTCGGCGGGCAGGCCCGCCGCGATGTGGACGGCCGTCGCGTCGGGGCTCGGCGCGGCCGGTGGTCCGCTGGCCCGCCCGCCCCACGCCCACACGCGGCCCGGCCCGGCGGGCACCACGAGCGAGGACGAGCACCCGGCGTCGGCGAGCACCCTGGTGGCGCAGCGCTCCAGTTCCCGCCCGGTCCCGGCGCCCGGAGCGGGCGACCAGAGCACGAGGGCGAGGTGGTGCAGCGACAGGTCGTAGTGCAGCCTGCGGACGGCGGTGGCCGGGTCGACGTCCTCGCCGTCGAGGACCCGGAGAACCAGTTCGGCTCGTTCGGCGGCCGACCCGGCCGACCCGCGGCTGTGCTCGACGGAGAACTCGCTGGTGATCACCGAGGACAGGGTGTCGACGGCGTCGAAGAGGTCGGCCGAGATCCGCCGCAGCACCGCGACCTGCGCGGCCGGGGGCACGACCTGGGCGCAGAAGTCCTGCAACGCCGCCGAGAGGTGCGAGTGCGCCCGGCGGACGCAGCGCAGCCCCTGGTCGACCGACACCCCGGACGGCACCCGGTCGTGGATGGCCGCGACGACCGGGTCCCGCAGCGACCGGGGCAGCACCGCGGCCCCGCCGAGCCGCAGCACCGCCCACAGCGTCAGCGCTTCCACGAACCCGGTCGGAGCCCCGGCCGTGCGGTCGCCGCCGAGGAACGGGTCGTCGCACAGCTCGCCCGCGGTCAGCCGCGTCGCCGCCTCCACGGCCCAGCCCGCCGCGCCGAGCCCGACCACGGCGGCGACCTCGCCGAACGCGGCCTGCCCGGTCAACGGGGTGATCCGGGCGCTGGTGTCGTGCGGCCGCAGCTTGCGCAGCCACCAGCGGTCGGGCTCGACCGCGGGCCGAACCGGCGTGCCGAGATCGACTCCGAGCGACATGGGCGGGTGCTCCTCTCCGAGGGGGAAGCGCTAGAGCGCGGCGGCGCCGGTGAGCACCGCCACCAGGTCCGCGTCGACGACGTCCAGCGCGAGTCCGGGGAACGCGGTCAGGCCCACGGCTCCGGCGACCGCACCGAGGTCGCGGTCGAGGCTGATCGCGGTGAGGCCCGCGGTCCGCGCGCCGTGCAGCACGGCAGCGAGGTCGCCGACCACGCCCGCGACGTCCGCGCCCAGGTCGTGGCGGGACGCGAAGAACGGGAACACCACCACGTCGACCGACCCGCAGCGGATCGGCGGCATCGGCGGCAGGGCGCGGGCCGGGGCCAGCAGGGTCAGGTAGTCCTCCAACGCCTGGTCGTCCAGGTCGGCCAGGGACGGGTCGAACCGCCGCAGCGCCTCCGCCGACGACACCGCGGCGACCAGCGAGACCGTGCGCTCGGCCGGGTCGGTGGGTCGCTGCCGGGGTGCCAAGCGGCGCACGTCGTCCCGCGGCGCGGCCCGGCCTCCCGCGACCACGGGGTGGACGAGGTGCAGGGCGTCCTGCGCGCCGAGGATCTCGCAGACCGCCCGCAGACCCGTTTCCAGGCGGTCGACGTGGGCGTCGGTGACGTTGATCGACGGCTGGACCCGCAGGGTGTTCGGGGAGCTGCCGGTGGGCATCAGCCGCAGCCGGTGCGCGGTCAGCAGGTAGCCCGCGATCACGAACCCGAGCTGCCCCGCGGCGGACTTGCCGCTGATCAGCGCCGACGCGCCCGCCGACTGGTCGTGGAACTCGACGCCCAGCAGCAGCCCGCTGCCGCGGACGTCGGCGATGACGTCGGGGAAGTCCTTGCGCACCCGCTCCAGCGCGTCGAACAGCTTCGCGCCGCGCTCGGCCGCGAGCCGGTAGGCCCGGCCGTCGTCGGCCTCCAGCAGCTCCAGCACCTTGAGCGCGACCGACGTGGAGAACCCGTCCTTGGCGAACGTCGAGCTGTGCAGCGCCTCGAACTCCTTGCGGTAGCGTGAGGTGCGCACGAGCGTGACCGAGGTCTTGGCGATGCCGCCGCCCAGGCTCTTGGACAGCACGTAGTAGTCGCCGCGCAGCCCGATCCGGGCGCTGGCGAAGAACGTGCCGGTGCGGCCCGCGCCGGACTGGATCTCGTCCACGATGATCGGGCAGTCGATCTCCCGGCAGACCTCCTGGAGCGCGCGGGCCTGCTCCGCGGTCAACGGCCGGATGCCCGCCTCGCCCTGGATCGGCTCCAGGAACAGTCCCGCGAACACGGGAGCGGGCCGCTCGTGGACGTCCACCACCCCGTCGGCCACCACGACGTCCAGCACCGACGCCCGTTCGGCGTCCACCAGCGCCCGCAGCGCGGCCGGGTCGTCGACCGGGAAGAACCGGGCGGTCGGGCCCAGCGCCTGGAACGGGCCGCGGAACAGCGGGTTGTGGGTCATCCCGAGGCTGCCCACCAGCTTGCCGTGGAACCCGCCCTCCAGCGCGAAGAACACCGGGGGCTTGGCCAGCTGGGCGGCGTTGTGCTCGGCCGTCACGGCGGTCAGCGCGGCGAACGCCCCGGCCTCCCCGTCGGCCCGGGTCCCGGCGAGCGCGCGGGCCGCGGGGGACAGGACGGCGTCGCCGCTCGCCACTGCGGCTCCGGCGGCCGCGAGGTTGCCCGCGAGCTGCTCGCCGAGCGCGCCGATCCGGAACACCCGGTCGAGCTCCGCGTGCTTGAGGGCGATCTCCACGCCCTCCGCGCCGCTGTTGCCGAACACGGCGGCGTACCCGTCGTCCTCGAAGCCGAACTCCCTGCGCAGGACGGTGTTCAGCAGCTCGGTGACGCGCTGCGCGTCGTCGTTGCGGGCGAACTGCGCGTACACCGGCCGCCGCTGGTCGAGGAAGGCGCGCACGTGCGCCACGACCTCGGGGTGGTGGTGCCCGAGGATCAGCGACCCGAACCCGCCGATCAGGTCGAGCACCGGGACCTCGCCGCCGTCGGCGGTCACGAGGGCGAGCTCGTCGCCCTCGGCCGCGCGGTACTCGACGTCCAGCCCCACGGTCGACATCAGTTGCCCGAAAAAACGATCCGCCTGCTCCTGCGAACGATTCACGCCATTCCCTCCGCCTCGTCGCCTCGACGCTAACGGCGGCCCGGAACCGGTCGGTGTCCCATCGGTATCGACGCCCGCGACGCCGCCGATACCGGTTCGTGGACGTCCGGTGGCGACGCTGTCCCTACGGTCGGCTGGTGGACACCGAGGAGAAGCTCCAGGAGTTCCTCAAGCGGTCGATGAGCGCGACCCGCCAGGCGCAGCGGCGGGTCAAGGAGCTGGAGGACGAGCGGCACGAGCCCATCGCGGTGGTCGGCGTCGGCTGCCGGTACCCCGGCGGGATCGACTCGCCGGAGGCGCTGTGGCGGCTGGTCGACGCCGGGGGCGACGCCGTCGGGCCGTTCCCGGCCGACCGAGGCTGGGACCTGCCGGACCTGCTCGGCCCCGACGGCGCGAGCGTCGTCGGCGAGGGCGGGTTCCTCGCCGACCCTGCGGGGTTCGACGCCGGGTTCTTCGGGATCTCGCCGCGCGAGGCGCTGGCGATGGACCCGCAGCAGCGGATCGTGCTGGAGATCGTGTGGGAGGCGCTGGAACGCGCCGGGATCGCCCCGCTGTCGTTGGGAGGCAGCGACACCGGTGTCTTCCTCGGCGTGATGTACCAGGACTACTTGTCCGGCGCAGGCACCCTGCCCGACGACCTGGTGGGCTACCTCAGTTCCGGCGCGGCGGGCAGCGTCGTGTCCGGCCGGGTGGCCTACCAGTTGGGCCTGGTCGGCCCGGCGCTGTCGGTGGACACGGCGTGCTCGTCGTCGCTGGTCAGCGTGCACTTGGCGTGCGAGTCGCTGCGGCGTCGGGAGTCCACGCTGGCGCTGGCGGGCGGCGTGACGGTGATGGCGTCGCCGTGGACGTTCGTGGAGTTCTCCCGGCAGGGAGGTCTCTCCGGGGACGGTCGGTGCAAGTCCTTCGCGGGCGCGGCCGACGGCACCGGTTGGGCCGAGGGTGCGGGCGTGCTCGTGCTGGAACGCGTGTCGGACGCGGTGCGGAACGGTCGCCGAATCCTCGCTGTCATCCGGGGGTCTGCGGTCAACCAGGACGGGGCGTCCAACGGCCTGACCGCGCCGAACGGGCCATCCCAGGAACGGGTGATCCGGTCGGCGTTGGCGAACGCCGGTCTGTCCACTTCGGACGTGGACGTGGTGGAGGCGCACGGGACCGGGACCAAGCTGGGCGATCCGATCGAGGCCCAAGCGCTGCTCGCGACCTACGGTCGGGACCGCGAACGGCCGGTGCTGCTCGGGTCGGTGAAGTCGAACATCGGGCACACGCAAGCGGCGGCGGGCGTGGCCGGGGTGATCAAGATGGTGATGGCGCTGCGCCACGGGATCGTGCCGAGAACGCTGCACGTGGACGAGCCGACCCCGGTGGTGGACTGGTCGGCGGGCGCGGTCGTGCTCGCCGACGAGCGCGCCGCGTGGCCGGACAGCGGACGACCACGCCGAGCGGCCGTGTCGTCCTTCGGCATCAGCGGGACGAACGCCCACGTCGTCCTCGAACAGGCGCCCGCGGTCGTCGAGCCGGACTTCGTTCCGCACGAGGGGGAACCGCTGCCGTTCGTCCTTTCCGGACGGTCCGGCGCGGCGGTGCTCGACCGGGCTCGCCAGGTCTCCGACGCGCTGACGCCGTCCGTCGACCTCGCGGTGCTCGCCCGGTCGCTGGTCACGACGAGGTCGGCGCACGACCACCGCTCGGTGGTGGTGGCCGCGGACCACGAGGGGCTGCGGGCCGCCCTCGCCGGGCTGTCCGCGAGCGGCCGCGCGACCGAGCGGCCGGTGGCGTTCCTGTTCTCCGGGCAGGGGTCCCAGCGAGCGGGCATGGGGGACGGGCTGGCGAAGCGGTACCCGGTGTTCGCGGCGGCGTTCGCCGAGATCCGCGAGCTGTTCGGGGCCGGGTGGGACCCGGATCGCCTGGACCGCACGGGGTTCGCGCAACCCGCGCTGTTCGCCGTGGAGGTCGCCCTCTACCGGTTGGTCGAGTCGTGGGGCGTCCGGCCGGACTTCGTGGCGGGCCACTCGATCGGCGAACTCGCGGCCGCCCACGTGGCCGGGGTGCTGAGCCTGCCCGACGCGGTGCGGGTGGTGGCGGCGCGCGCCCGGCTGATGGAGGCGTTGCCCGACGGGGGCGCGATGGCGGCGTTGGGTGTTCCGGAAGCGGACCTGACGCTGGTCGACGGTGTGGAACTGGCCGCGGTCAACGGTCCAGCGTCGGTCGTCGTCGCGGGCGACGAGGACGCCGTGGACGCGCTGGTGACCGAGGTGAAGGCTGCCGGCGGCAAGGCCCGGCGGCTGGCCGTGAGCCACGCGTTCCACTCCCGGCGGATGGACCCGATGCTGGCCGAGTTCCGCGCCGTCGTCGAGTCGGTCGAACTGCGCGAGCCGGTGATCCCGATGCCGTCCGACCAGGTCGCGAAGGCCGAGCACTGGGTGCGGCAGGTGCGGGACACCGTCCGCTTCGCCGACGTGCTCGACGGCCTGGCCGAGCGCGGGGTCACCACGTTCGTCGAGATCGGGCCCGACGCCGTGCTCGCGGGCCTGTGCCCCGTCGACGCGGTGGCGGTGCCGCTGCTGCGGCGCGGCCACGACGAGGTGACGACGTTCCTGCGCGGGCTCGGCGACGCCTTCGAGGCCGGGGTCGCCGTGGACTGGACCGCCGCCTTCCCCGCCACCGGCCCGTGGCTCGACCTGCCCACGTACCCGTTCCAGCGCCGCCGCTACTGGCTCGACCTGGCCACCAGCCTCTACGCGCCCACGACGGCGGTCGAGCCGGAGCCGCCGCGGGCCGTGCTCGACACGTTGTCCGACGTCCTCGACGTGGTTCGCGCGCAGGTCGCCCGCGTGCTGGGCCACCACGACCCGGCGGCGGTCGACGACGACCGGCCGTTCCGGGACCTGGGGTTCGACTCGCTGGCCGCCGTCGACCTGCACCGCCGGATCAACGCGGCCACCGGCGTCACCCTGTCCGCGACCGCCGGGTTCGACTGGCCCACGCCCCGCAAGCTCGCCGAGCACGTGCTCGCCACGCTGGCGGGCGACGACCTGCCGACCCGGCTGCTGGCCGACCTCGACCGGCTGGAGGCCGACCTGCTCGCGGTCGCCGACGACGAGCCCGCCCGCGCGCGGCTGTCCGTCCGGCTGCACGCGCTGATGTCCAGGTGGAGCGACACGGGCGTCCCGTCCGACCACACCGAGGACCGGCTGGCGACGTCCTCGCGGGCCGAGGTGCTCGCGTTCATCGACAACGAGCTCGGGCGCGGGCGCTGACCGCGCCGCACCCCGCCAGAGGAGAGCGAGACCGCTATGCCCGAGCGCAGTGACGACGAGCTGGTCGACTACCTGAAGTGGGTCACCGCCGACCTCGCCAAGACCCGGCGGCGGCTGGCTGAGGTCGAGTCCGCCCGCGCGGAGCCGATCGCCGTCGTCGGCATGGCGTGCAGGCTGCCCGGCGGGGTCGCCTCGCCGGAGGACCTGTGGCGGCTGGTGGTCGAGGGCCGGGACGCGGTGACCGGGTTCCCCACCGACCGGGGCTGGCCGGTGGACTCGCTGTACGACCCGGAACCAGGCCTGCCCGGCAAGACCTACACCCGTGAGGGCGGCTTCCTGCACGACGCCGCCGACTTCGACGCCGGGTTCTTCGGCATCTCGCCGCGCGAGGCGCTGGCGATGGACCCGCAGCAGCGGATCCTGCTCGAACTGTCCTGGGAGGCGTTGCAGCGCGCGGAGATCGACCCCCGCTCCCTCGCGGGCAGCGACACCGGTGTCTACATCGGACTGACCGGGACCAGCTACGTCGACCTGGACGCGCCGCCCGGCAAGGGGTCCGGCCACCTGCTCACCGGTGGGCTGGGCAGCGTCGCGTCCGGGCGCGTCGCCTACACCTTCGGGCTGGAGGGCCCGGCGATCACCCTCGACACGGCCTGCTCGTCGTCGCTGGTGGCCCTGCACCTCGCGTGCCAGGCCCTGCGCTCCGGCGCGACCGGGCTCGCGCTCGCCGGCGGGGCGATGGTGCTGTCCACGCCGGGCGTCTTCGTCGAGATGGCCCAGCAGCGCGGACTCGCCGCCGACGGCCGGTGCAAGTCCTTCGCCGCTGCCGCCGACGGCACCAACTGCGCCGAGGGCGCGGGCGTGCTGGTGCTGGAACGCCTGTCGGACGCCCAGCGGCTGGGCCACCCCGTGCTCGCGGTGGTCCGCGGCGCCGCGGTGAACCAGGACGGCGCGTCGAACGGCCTGTCCGCCCCGAACGGCCCCGCCCAGGAACGGGTGATCCGCGCGGCGCTCGCCGACGCGGGCCTGACCCCGGCCGACGTGGACGCCGTCGAGGCGCACGGCACCGGCACGCGGCTCGGCGACCCCATCGAGGCCCAGGCCCTGCTCGCCACCTACGGGCAGGACCGCGACGAACCGTTGTGGCTCGGGTCGGTGAAGTCGAACATCGGCCACACGCAGGTCGCGGCCGGGGTCGCGGGCGTGATCAAGATGGTGCTGGCGCTGCGGCACGGCGTGCTGCCCAAGACGCTGCACGTCGACGACCCCACACCGGTGGTGGACTGGACGCGCGGCGCGGTGCGGCTGCTCACCGCCACCACGCCGTGGCCGGAGACCGGACGGCCGCGGCGGGTCGGAGTGTCGGCGTTCGGCATCAGCGGCACCAACGCGCACGTCGTGCTGGAGCAGGCGCCCGACCCCGTGCCCGTCCCGGCCGAGCCGGGGCTGTTCGACGGCGTGGCGCCGTGGGTGCTGTCCGGGCGGTCGGAGGCCGCGGTGCGCGCTCGCGCGGCCGATCTGGACCGGCTCGGGGACGTGGACCCGTGGGCCGTCGCCCGGTCGTTGACCGCCGTGGGCGCGGGGTTCGAGCACCGGGCCGTCCTGGTCCGGCCCGACGACGGGCCGCACGACCTCGTCGTCACCACGGCGTCGACGGCCGAGCGGGTGGTGTTCGTGTTCCCCGGTCAGGGGTCGGAGTGGGTCGGGATGGCGTTGGGGCTGGCGTCCGGGACGCCGGTGTTCGCCAAGGCGTTGGACGAGTGCGCGGCGGCGTTGAGGCCGTTCGTGGACTGGGAGTTGCGGGATGTGTTGGCCGACGCGGAGGCGTTGGAGCGGGTGGACGTGGTGCAGCCCGCGTTGTGGGCGGTGATGGTGTCGCTGGCCCGGCTCTGGACGGCCTGCGGGGTGCGGCCGGACGCGGTGATCGGCCACTCCCAGGGTGAGATCGCGGCCGCGGTGGTGGCAGGCGCGCTGTCCCTGGAGGACGGTGCTCGGGTGGTGGCGCTGCGCAGCCGGGCGCTGCTGCCCCTGTGCGGCGAGGGCGCGATGCTGACCGTGCTCGCCGCCGAGGACGTCGTGGCCGACCTCCTCGCGCCGTTCGACGGCCGGGTCTCGGTCGCGGCGGTCAACGGTCCCGCCGCCGTGACGGTGTCCGGCCACCGCGACGACCTCGACGCGGTGGAGAAGGAGGTGTCCCGGCGGGGACTCGCGCGCTGGCGCGTGCCGGGCGTCGACTTCGCGGCCCACTCGGCGCGGGTCGACGACGTCCGGGACGAGGTGCTGACCGCGCTGGCCCCCGTCCGGCCGCGCTCCGCCGACGTGCCGTTCCACTCGACCGTCACCGGCGGCGTCCTGGAGACCGCCGGGCTCGACGCCGAGTACTGGCACCGGAACCTGCGGCGCACGGTCCGCTTCGCCGCCACCGCCGCGCCGCTCGTGGCCGACCGCGGCACGCGGTTCGTCGAGTGCTCGCCCAGCCCGGTCCTCGGGATCCACCTCGACGGCGCGCTCGGCTCGCTGCGGCGCGACGACGGCGGACCGGCGGCGTTCCTGCGCTCGGTCGGCGAGGCCCACGGCCGCGGCGTCGCCGTCGACTGGGCCGCTGTGATCGGGACGGGCGCGCGGCAGCCCGACCTGCCGACCTACCCGTTCCAGCGGGAGCGCTACTGGCTCGCGCCCCGCCGCGCGGGCACGACCTCGACGCACCCCGTGCTGCACTCGGCCGTGGCACCGGCGGGGGAGGACGTGCTGCTGGTGTCCGGCGAGCTGTCCCCGGCCGCCTGGCTCACGGCGGCCGCCACCCCGGCGCTGTGCGCGGAACTCGCGGTGGCCGCGGGGGACCGGCTCGGCTACGGGGTGGTGGACGAGGTCGCGGTGGAGGCCGCCCTCGTGCCGCCGCCGTCCGGCGTGCTGCGCGTCCAGGTCCACATCGGACCGGACCTGGACGGCCTGCGGGACTTCGGCGTCCACAGCAGGGCCGACGACGACGTGCCGTGGACCCGCCACGCCGTCGGCCGTCTGGCGCTCACGGTCGGCGGCCCACCCGAGCGGACCGCCGACGGAGGCGTGGAGATCGCCCTGCCGACCGAGGACCGGGAGGCCGACTTCGTGCTGCACCCCGCTCTGCTGCGCGCCGCGCTGGACGCGGTGCTGCCCGAGGGGGACCGGGACCTGCTGCGCGGCGTCCGCGTGCACGCGGCGGGCGCGGTGGCCGTCACCGCCCGATCCCGTCCGCTGGGGCCGGGGGAGTTCGCGCTCGACCTCGACGACGAGTCCGGCCGCCCGGTCGCGTCGATCGACCTCGTGCGCGTCCGCCCGACGGCCCCGTGTGCGGAGCCGCCGTCCCACGACGCCCTCTTCCACGTCCGGTGGACGCCGGTCGCGGCTCCCGCGCCCCGGTCCGGGCACGTCCGGCGGTTCACCGCCGACACCCTGCCGACCGTGGTCCCCGACGTCGCCGTGCTGGTCGTGGAGTCCACCGAGGACACCCACGCCGTGGTGGCCGCGGTGCTGGCGGCCGTGCGCCGGTGGCTCGCCGCCACCCGCTTCGCCGCCGTGCCCCTCGTGGTCCTCACGGCGGGCGGGCTCGCGGCCGCCGCCGTCCGCGGCCTGCTCCGGTCCGTGCTGCTGGAACACCCCGACCGGATCGTCCTGGTCGACGCGGACGCCGACGTCCCCGACCCGGTGCTCGCCGCGCTCGCGGCCTCCGGTGAACCGGAGTGGGCGGTCCGCAAGGGACGGGTGCTGGCTCCCCGCCTCACCCGGCTCGTCACCTCGGGCTCCCACGCCTGGAACCCCGACGCCACGGTCCTGATCACCGGCGGCGCGGGCGCGCTCGGCGGCCTGCTCGCCCGACGGCTGGTGCGCGAGCACGGCGTGCGGCACCTGCTGCTGGTGTCCCGGCGGGGCGTGGAACCCGAATGGGTGCGCGACCTGCGCGGCCACGGGGCACAGGTGGCGGTCGTGGCGTGCGACGTCGCGGACCGGGAGTCGCTGGCCGCCGCGCTCGCCGGGGTCGACCCGGACCACCCGGTGGCCGCCGTGGTCCACACCGCGGGCGTGCTGGACGACGGGGTCGTCGAGTCGCTCACCCCCGAACGCCTGGCCGCCGTGCTCCGGCCCAAGGTCGACGGCGCCCGGAACCTGCACGAGCTGACCTCGGGCCTGGACCTGACCGCGTTCGTCCTGTTCTCCTCGGTGGCGGGCGTGTTCGGCAGCCCCGGCCAGGCCAACTACTCGGCCGCCAACGCCTACCTCGACGCCCTCGCCGAGCACCGCCGCGCACTCGGCCTCGCGGCCACGTCGATCGCCTGGGGCATCTGGTCGCCCGACGTGCTCGACGGCAGCGCCATGGGCGGGCACCTGGACGACGCCGACCTGGCCCGCATCGCGCGCGGCGGGTTCCGGCCCGTCACCGAGGCGTCCGGCGCGGCCCTGTTCGACCGCGCCCTCGCCTCCGGGGCGGCCTTGGTGGTCGCCGCGCCGCTGGACCTCGGCAGGCTGCGCTTCCGCGACGACCTCCCCGCCCTGCTGCGGGCGGTCGTGGGCACCTCGTCCCGCCCGTCCGCGCTGCCCGTGGCGGCGCGCGCGTCCCGACTCGCCGGGCTGGCCCCGGAAGCGCGGCACGACCTGCTGCTCGACCTCGTGCACGAGCAGGTCGAGCAGGTGCTGGGGCGCGCCGACCTCGCCGCCGGGCGCACGTTCCGCGACGTGGGGATCGACTCGCTCACCGCCGTGGAACTGCGCAACCGGCTGGCGGCGGCGACCGGTGTCGCACTGCCCGCCACGGTCGCGTTCGACCACCCCACGCCGGAGGCGCTGACCGGCCACCTCCTCGGCCTGCTGGCGGGCGGCCCCACGACCGCCGACGCCGCCGATCCCGCCGTGGACGCCGAGTTGGCCGACGACGTCCGGCCCGCGGCCGAGGTCGTCCCCCTGGTCGTCGACCCGACCGAGGTCCTGCTCACCGGCGCGACCGGCTTCCTCGGGGCGTTCCTGCTGCGCGACCTGCTCGCGAGCACCCGTGCCGTGGTGCACTGCCTCGTCCGCGGCGTCGACCTGGGGGACGCCGAGGACCGGCTGCGCGCGGCGGCGGAGTTCTACGGCACCTGGCGGGCCGCCGACGTGGACCGGATCTCCGTGGTGCTCGGCGACCTCGCCGAACCCCGGCTCGGGCTCACCGAGGAGCGCTTCGACGCCCTCGCCCGGTCGGTGGACGTCGTCTACCACGCGGGCGCGCAGGTCAACTGGCTGTTCCCGTACGCGGACCTCCGCGCGGCCAACGTGGCGGGTACCGAGGAGGTGCTGCGGCTCGCGGCCCGGCACCGGACCGTCGCCGTGCACCACCTGTCGTCCGTCGGCGTGTTCGCGGGCCCGCACGAGGACGGGCGGCCGCTGGCCGTGGACGACCCGACCGGGCCGTTCGACGCGCTCGGCACCGGCTATCGGCGGAGCAAGTGGGTCGCCGAGCAGCTCGTGGAGCGGGCGCGGGAGCGCGGGCTGCCGGTCACGGTCCACCGGGTCGACGTCATCTCCGGCGACCGCGACCGGGGAGCGTGCCAGCTCCAGGACTTCGTCTGGCTCAGCGTGCGGGGCATGCTCCAGGTCGGCGCGGCCCCCGCCGGACTCGCGGGCGACCTCAACCTCGTGCCGGTCGACCACGTGAGCGAGGCGGTCCTGGCCCTGTCGCGGTCCCCGGAGGCGGTGGGGCGCACGTTCCACCTGTCCACCGACCACCCGGTGCCGTTCGCCGACGTCCTGGCCGTGCTGCGCGCGGCGGGCCACCGGCTCGACGAGGTGGCGTGGGACGAGTGGACGGCGCTGGTCCGAGCCGACCGGGACAACGCGCTCCGGCCGCTGCTCGCGCTGTTCGAGTCGGCGCTGGGCGGTCCGGCGGCGTACTCGGCGGTCGACACGAGCGCCACCCGCGCGCTCGTGGAGGCTCAGGGCGTCGTGTGCCCGCCCCTGGGCGAGGCGTTGCTCCGCAGGTACGCCGAGTTCTTCTCGGAGGTCGGGTACTTCCCCCGCGCCGCGTCGACCTGAGCCGCGTCGGCCCGGTGCAGGCGGACCAGCCGGTCGACCTCGGGCGGGTGCCACGACGACGGCGTGACGAGGGCCAGGTAGTCGCGCACGAGGTCGTGGTGCGTGCCCGAGGGGCTCGCCGGGACCACCCGGCGCTGCTCCACGACCACGACCGGCGGCGTCCGCGCCGCCACCGCCTCCCCGAAGTGCCGCCGGAGGGCGTCGGCGTCGGGCGCGTCCAACCGGGTCAGCCAGTCCACGACCCGGACCACGGCCGCGGACCGCCGGGACGCGGGCAGCGACGACCAGGCGACGTGCCGCAGCAGCGGGTGCTCGAAGGCGTACCGCACCTGCCCCGGCAGCACCGACGGCTCGACCGCGGTGAGCACCCCGGCCGCCGCCAGGTCGCGCAGCAGCGGCAGGGCCTCGGCCTCGGTCAGCCCGCTCGCCGCGGCCACCGCGCTCGGCCACACCGAGTCGCCCACCAGCGCCGCCTCCACGAGCACCGCCTTGAGGTCCGGGCGCAGGCCGTCCAGCGCGATGGCCAGCGCCCGCGCCACGGGCTCGGGAACGGCCAGGCCACCGTGGTCCGCCCGAGCGCCCGGACGGTCGGCCTCGGCCGCGTACTCGACGGCGAACCGGGCGTTGCCCCGGCACAGCCCGGTGAGCGCGGTCCGCAGCTCCTCGCCCGCCGACGGCAGCACGCGCGCCAGCAGCCGGTGGACGTCGGCGGGGCGCAGCGGCGGCAGCCCGACCACCGCGCCGTCCGCCGCGAACGCCCGCCACCGGGAGGAGTCCTCCAGCTGCGCCGGGCCTGCGCTCGCGAGGACGAGCAGCGCCACCCGCTCGTCGGACGCGACCAGGTCGCGCACCACCCGTCCCACCATGTCCTCGGTGTGGGTGAGGTTGTCGACCACGAGCACGACGGGACCGCGCGCGGCGAGGTTCAGCAGGAACCGCCGCCACACCCGCCCGTGCTCGGCCGACCCGGTGGCGGGGTGGTGGGAGGCCACGCCGATCGTCGAGCTCAGGGAGGTGAGGATCCAGTCGGCCTCGTCGGCGGACCTCGCCCCGGACCGCACCACGTCGGCGAGCTTCGCGGCCGCCGTCTCCGGGGGGTCGTCGGGGAGGATCCCCGCGCAGGCGTAGACGTTCTGCCGCAGCACCGGCATCGGCGTGTCGCCGATGCGCGGCGGCACGCGCAGCACGGTGGGCGCGCGCGGGCCGGACCGGAGCCCGAGGCGTCGGCAGACCTCCTCCAGCAGCCTGCTCTTGCCGACACCGGGCTCGCCGACGACCGTCACCAGCCGGGGTCGCCGATCGAGCAGGCACCGGTCCACCTCGGCGTCCAGCTCCGCCAGTTCCCGCGCGCGGCCGACCAGCGGCCACTCGGACTCCGGCCGCGGCCCGGCGACGCCCGCGGCCGACCAGGCCTCCAACGACACCGGCGCGCGCCGGAAGGAGATCTCCGCCCGCGCGCGGTCCCTGGTCAGCCCGTTGACCCAGAGTTCGCCCGGCTCCACGAACGGCAGCAGCGAGAGACCGCTCTCCGCCGCCGGGCCGGTGATCGACGGGCCGGACGGCGTCGACAGCACGAGCGCCCTCCCGTCGCACACCACCATCCGCAGCGCGGCCCCGTCGAGCGGCGGGGTGTGGTCGGCGAAGGCCTGCCGGACGTGGAACCCGGCCTGGACCGCCCGCACGGTGTCGTCGTCACGGGCGCGCTCCACGCCGAACGACACGGTCCACAGCGTCCCGGTGCGCGGGCCCGCCAGCCCGCCGAACCGCTCGACCGCGGCCGTGACCAGCGGGTCCACCTCGTCGATGGCGTGGTGCAGCCGTTCGGGGTCGGCGACGTGCGGCCCGCAGAGGCTGAGCCGCACGAGCAGCGTCGTCACGTTCCTGATCTCGGCCGGGGCTTCGTCACCCGGCGGAGCGGGCGCGGCGGCGGTCTCCGGCACGGGCGCCCCGCCGTCGCCGCTGATCGTGCGCGCCAGGTCCCGCAGGGCCCGACCGGGGTCGAGGCCGAACTCCTCGGCCATCCGCTCGCGCGCCGACCGGTACACCCGCAGCGCGTCGACCTGCCGCCCGCACCGGTGGTAGGCGAGCATCAGCTGGCCCACCAGGCGTTCCCGCGCGGGTGCCCGGTCCACCGCCGTCACCAGGTCGCTCAGCACGGCCTGGTGGCGTCCGCGCGCCAACTCGGCCTCGAAGCACTGCTCCTGAGCGTCGAGCCGCTCGCCCTCCAGCATGGCCAGCTCCGGCCACGCGGCGCCGCCGTCGACCAGGTCGGACAGCGCCCGGCCGCGCCACAGCGCGAGGGCTTGGGCCAGCGACGCCGCGGCCGCCTCGGGCGCCCCCGAGGCGAGCGCCTCCCGGCCCCGTTCGGCGAGCGCGCGGAACCGGTGCAGGTCGACCTGCTCGGGATCGACCGCCAGCACGTACCCGGACGGCCGGGTGTGCAGGGTCAGCACCTCGCGGACCTCGTCGTGCGCGGCGAGCAGCCTCCGCAGCCGCGACACGGCGTTCTGCACGACCTTCTTGCCCGACAACGGGATCCGGTCGCCCCACAGCGCGGACATCAGCCGCGTGGTCGACACGACCTGGTTGCCGTGGAGCAGCAGGTGCGCCAGCACCATCCGCTGCCGCACCCCGCCGAGCGGGACGAGACCGTCGTTCGCGACGAGTTCGAGGGGGCCGAGCACGCGCACCAGCAAAGGGGGTCTCCATCCTCGGGCGGCGTCGCCACCGCCGGTCGTCGGGGGGACGGCTACGCGGCGCTGCGCGGCGGGGTGAGAACGGTGGCCGGCGCATCGTGCAGGACGGGGTCGTGCGCCAGGATCCGGCGCAGCAGGTCCTGGGTCCACGACCCGACGCGACCGCCCCGCCCGGCCACGGCGGTGCTGGTCCGCCGGTACGCGGTCACCGCCTCGGCCTGCCTGCCGGACAGGTAGAGGGCGAGCACGAGCCTGCCCGCCAGCGCTTCCCGCGCGGGGTCCTCCAGCAGGAGCGGGTGCAGGCGCCGGATCACCGAGTGGGCCCGGCCGACCAGGAGCTCGGCGGTCGCCCAGTCCACGAGCGCCGCCGTCCTGGCCTCGGTGAGCGCCCCGGCCTCCGGCCACCGGCCCGCGGTCTCCGGCAGGTCCGCCAGCACGGTCCCGCTCCACAGGTCGTCCGCCTCGCCGAGCACCCGACCCGCTCCCGCCCAGTCGCCCTCGGCGAGCAGCGCCCGGCCGCGGTCGGCGAGGTCGTGGAACCTGGTGCTGTCGAGCAGGTCCGCGTCGACCCGGACCGAGACGCCCGTCCGGCTCCACGCGAAGACGGGCCGCCGCTCCGGCTCCTCCGGACCCAGCGGCAGCGAGCGGAGCCCGGACACGGCGTTGCGCAGGACCTTGCGCCACGTCGTCGGCTCCTCGCCCGGCCAGACCGCCGACCGGAGCCTGCTCTCGGGCACCTGCTGATTGGCGTTCAGGAGCAGCAAACCGAGGACGGTGCGTTGAACGGCTCCGTTCACCGCGGTGTGTCCACCGGTGTTGCGGACTTCCAAGGGACCGAGTATTCGGAAGAACAATTCCCTTTTCAGCGCCACGACCTCGATCCTGTTCTCACTGGTTTCTTCGCCGTCGGAGTCGTCGTCGGATCCGGTGATGCGGGGACGCTAGCACGTGAATAGGGAACCTATGGAGACGCTGAATCGCGTCTCATCTGGGCCGGGATTCCGGACATCGTCGCAGTTCCCGGCGCTTCCCGGTCGTGGTCCACGACGACCGGGAACGCGCTGCGGCCTTGGCACCGGCAAGAACTCGCCCAATTGCGAATGGCGGTCGACAGTCGAGTTCGAGGTGCGCGGTTCGAGTGGGATACCGCTCGGTAATGGACTTCGATACCTCTGCGCGCACCGGTATCGGAGTTCACATATGTGTTTCCCCGATATCCGCTGTCAGCCCAGCTGCTTGTCCACGAAGCACCACCGCCAGGTCTCGCCCGGTTCGAAGCTGCGCATCACCGGGTGACGCGTCTCGTGGAAGTGCTGGGCCGAGTGCTTGCCCGGTGAGGAGTCGCAGCAGGCCACGTTGCCGCACTTGAGGCACATCCGCAGGTGCACCCACGTCATGCCCTCGGCGACGCAGACCGCGCAGCTGTCCGGGGAGCTGGGGTCCTTGTCGACCCACTCGTGGTCGAGGTGCTTGCAGGAGCCCGCCGTGGCGGCCGGGGTGCGCAGCTCGCGGCCCTCGACGTCGGGTTCCTCCTCGCGGCGGTCGAGCATGGACTCCTCGATGTCGAGGCGTTCCAGCACGCGGCGCAGGACGTCGTCGTCGGCGCTGCCGCTGTCGCGGGCCTTGAGGAACTGGTCGCGCTCGACCTCCAGGAGCTCCAGCCGCAGCCTGCGGTAGGCGTCGCTGGGCGTCTCGACCAGCGCGCTCTGCCGTCCCAGCCGCTCCCACGCCGAGTCCGAGCGCTGCCGCAGCCGGTCGCGCAGCCGTTGGACGATCTCCGGCGGGTCGTCGGGCGTGTGGATCTCCTCCAGCCGCGCCAGCGCGGCGGTGGTCATGTCGTGCAGCACGGACGCCTCCTGCAACGCGTCCTCGGCCGGGTCCGGGCGCGGCAGCTTCAGGCGTCGGATCAGCGGCGGCAGCGTCATGCCCTGCACGGCCAGCGTGCCCGCCACGACGACGAACGCGGCCAGCACCAGCACGGCCCGCTGCGGGGTGTCGGCGGGCAGGACGAACGCCGCCGCGAGCGTGACCACCCCGCGCATCCCGGCCCAGGAGATGACCGCGGAGTAGCGCCACGGCCACACCTTCGCCCTCGCCCTGGTCGGCATCAGCCGCCGTTCCAGGCGTTTCATCGTGCCGATCCCGATCAGCCACAGCATCCGGGTCAGGATCGTCGCGGCGAGCACGGCCACGCAGATCCAGCTCAGCATCGCGAACGACAGGCCGGACTCCTGGACCTCCTCCAGGATCCGCCGCAGCTGCAGGCCGATCAGCAGGAAGACGGTGTTCTCCAGCAGGAACGCGATGGTCTGCCAGTTCAGCCTGCTGGCGAGCCGGGTCGAGCCGGACAGGATCCGCGGGGCCTTGTGCCCCATGATCAGCCCGGCGATCACCACCGCGATCACGCCCGACCCGTGGATCGCCTCGGCGGGCAGGTAGGCGATGAACGGCACCGCGAACGACAGCGCGGTGTCCAGCACCGGCTCGTCCAGCCGGGCGCGGACGAACGCGGTCGCGAACCCGACGACCAGCCCGACCGCGATCCCGCCGAAGGCGGCCAGCAGGAAGTCCGTGCCGACCTGCCAGAACGTGATCGAGCCGACCATGGCGGCCATGGCCGTGCGCAGCGCGACCAGCGCGGCCGCGTCGTTGAAGAGGCTCTCGCCCTCCAGCAGCCGGATCAGCTTGCGGGGCATCCCGACCCGCCGGGCCACGACGCTCGCCGCGACCGCGTCCGGCGGCGCCACGACCGCGCCGAGGGCGATCCCGGCCGCCAGCGGCAGACCGGGCACCACCCACCAGGCGACCAGCCCGACGCCGACCGCGGTGAACACGACGAGCCCGACCGACATCAGCCCGATCGCCCCCCGGTTGCGCCGGAAGTCGACCAGCGACGTCTGGATGGCCGCCGAGTACAGCAGCGGGGGGAGCAGCCCGAGCAGCACGACCTCGGGGTCGAGGTGGTACTCGGGCACGCCGGGGACGTAGGACGCGCCGACGCCGACGGCGATCAGGCACAGCGGTGCGGACCAGTCCAACCGCCGCGCCAGCGCGCTGACGACGAGGACCGTCACGACCAGGACCACTATCTCTGCCGCGATGTGCACGGGGTAATCCTCACTCGGACCGCCGCGGCGGTGTGCCGCGAGGGTCGATTCTGCTGGAACGGGGGCCGGATCGCCGTCAGCCGGGTGGCGTGACCCGCCCCACGAGCGCGATCAGCCGCCGGTGCTTGCGGGGTCGCCAGGCCTCGCGCCCCTCGTGCGGCCACGCGTACACCGGGTCGCCGTCGACGATGAAGTCGAGCAGCCGCGGCTCGTCGAGGTCGTGCGCGGCGAACTCGTAGAGGGCCTGCATCCGGGGCAGCATGACGCCGTAGTCGATCAGCCTGCCGAGGGGGTCCTCCTGGTCGAGGATCACCGTGATCGACTGCTCCACCAGCGGGTACTCGCGCGGCAGGACGTCGCGCAGCGACAGGTACACGTCCACGCCGCGCCTGCGCGGATCGCCCAGCCGCCCCAACGGCCGCAGCCGCCTGCCCAGCGCCAGGCGGGGGTTGAGGACCAGGCCGTGGACGAACAGGACCCTGGCCAGGGTCACGTCCAGGAAGAACCGCTCGACGGGCGACTCCGCGTCACCGAGCCGCCGGTGCTCCACGTACCCGGCGACGATGCTGGTGTTGTGGGCCCGGTACCAGGACGCGGGCGACGGGTCGGTGAGGAAGTCCAGCCAGCGGTGCACGGCGGGGCGGCTCGGCGTTCCGGGAACGCCCGCCGCGATCAGGTCGGCCTCGGCCGCGTCGCGCAGCAGCCCGGCGTTGACGGCCCGCCACCACGGGCTGCCCGGTCGGTCGCCGCGGACGGGGGCGAGGACACCGCGGGAGATCTGCCACTGGAGGAACGCCAGTTCCGCGCGCCGGTAGCCGCGCACGTCCGCCCGCCCCGGCCTGCGCGCGTAGAACGCGGCGGCCAGCTCGAGACGTCGGGTCGGGTCGTCCTGCGCGGCCTCGACCAGGAGGTCGGCCCGCTCGGCGGCGGTCGGGGTCACGTGTCCGCTCCACGAGGGGAGTCGACGGGGTTCACGGGCTTGATCGCACCACATCCGGTCTCGTGCGCCGAGTTGTCCGGCGACTTGCCCGCCGGCAGGATTCCCGCCATGGAACGCGTGCTCGGGATCGGTGGGTTCTTCTTCCGCGCGAAGGACCCGGAGGCCTTGGGAGCGTGGTACCGGGAGGCGCTCGGCCTCGACGCCGACGAGCAGGGCGTCTGGCAGCAGGCGGTGGGCCCGACGGTCTTCGCACCGTTCGACGCGGAGACCGACTACTTCGGCGCGCGCACCCAGCAGACCATGCTCAACTTCCGCGTCCGCGACCTGGACGCGATGCTCGCGCAGCTCCGCGGACTCGGGGCGGACGTCGCGGACGACGTGCAGGACTTCGAGGGCGTCGGCCGGTTCGGCTGGGTCACGGACCCGGAGGGCAACCGCGTCGAACTCTGGCAGCCCGCGGGCTGATCGCCTCAGTCAGGTCGCGCCTTCATCACGCGGACCGTGCTCGACGTACGCGTCCGTCAGCGGTTCAGCCGGGCCGGGTCGACCTCGGCGGCGGCTGTCACGACGTCCAGCGCGTGCCCCTTCTCGTACGCCTCGGCGAACGCGTTCTCGCCCAGTGCGGTCCGTCCCCGCCGGGTGAGGTCGAGGACCCGTGGATCGGTGCGGTCGTGGGCGCCGAGCAGTCGGGACGACGCCCCGAGCAGGAAGGCCGCCTCCTGGTGGCGGCCGAGCGTCTCGGCGAGCGCGGCCGTGGTCACCGCCACCAGTGACAGGATCGGTCGGTCCTCGGTCCGCACGGCTGCGGCGTAGGCCGCCGCCAGCGCTTCGGCCGCGCCGACCGGGTCGTCCAGCTCCAGGCTGAGCGCGGCCCGGACGGTGCCCGCCAGCGTCCGGACGTGGTCGCCGGAGAGTTCCAAGCCGCCGTGCGGGCCTCGTTCGGCGTGGTCGAGCAGTTCCCGTGCCCGGTCCAGGTCGCCGAGTCGCACCCGGAAGTCCGCCTCCCGCACGTCGACCAGGACCAGCATCTCCTCCGACGCGGCGCGGTCCGCCCGGTCGCGGGCCGAGTCGATCATCGCGACCGCCAGGTCCGTGTCGCCGCGCCGCAGGTGCAGGTCGATCCAGCGCAGGTCGCTGTACACCTCGTCGCCCAGGCCCAGCGAGCCGAACCGGTCGGCCAGCGACCGGGCCTCGCGCAGGTCGGCCAACGAGCCGTCGAGGTCGTCGTACTGCCGCAGCTGGGCGCGCAGCTGGAGCGCGTCGGCCTGGCCCCAGCTGTCGCCGACCTGCCGGAAGCAGGCCAGCGCCTCCTCCACGTCGGTGCGCGTCTTCGCCAACTCGCCCGCGTTCTCGACGTACTGCGCCCGGAACAGGCGGGCCAGCCCGGCCAGCCACCGGTCGTCGCCGTCGGCCACCCGGCCGACGAGCGCGAGCCAGGTCGCGTCGTCGTGCACCCGCGCGGCGATCAGACCGGGCAGGTCCAGCGGCTCGGGGTGGGCGAGCAGCCGGTCGGCCAGCTCCCGCCTCCGCTCCCGGTGGTCGGCGCCGGCCGTGGGCACGGGTCCGGCCTCGGCGAGCAGGTGGATCGCCGAGGCGCGGTCGCGTTCGGGCGTCGGCTCGCCGCCGGGCACCGCCAGCGCCGCGCCGAGCCAGTGGACCGCGTCGGACTGCCTGCCGAGCATCCGCCAGTACCAGGTCAGGCTCAGCGCGAGGGCGACCGCACCGGAGGCGTCGCCGGTGTCGCACCGGTGGCGCAGTGCGGCGACCGCGTTGTCGTACTCGGCGTTGACGACCCGCAAGGCCGCCACCTGCCCCGGTCCGCGCAGCTCCCGGTCGAGGCGGGCCATCAACTCGGTGACGTGGTCCGCCGCCAGGTCGAGGGTCGTGCCGAGGTCGCCCGACTCGGCCAGGCGCTCGATGCCGTACTCGCGGATCGTCTCCAGGACGCGGTAGCGGCCGGGGTCGGGCGCGAGCTGCACGAGTGAGCGGTCCACCAGACCCGCGAGCAGGTCGGGCACGTCGGCGGTCCGCACCGGCGTGCCCTCGCAGACCGCGGCGGCCGAGGCGGGCGTGACGCCGCCGGAGAGGATCGAGACGCGCTCGGCGACCGTGCGCTCGTGCTCGCCCAGCAGGTCCCAGCTCCAGGCGATGACCGCGCGCAGGGTGCGGTGCCGGGGGAGCGCGGTGCGGCTGCCGGTCGTGAGCAGCCGGAACCGGTCGGACAGCCCGTCGGCCAGCTCCGGCAGCGACAGCGTCCGCAGCCGGGCCGCCGCCAGTTCGAGCGCCAACGGCAGCCCGTCCAGACCGCGGACGACCCGCACCACGTCGGACAGCGTGCTGCCGTCCACGGCGAAACCGGGGCGCACGGCCGCGGCCCGCTCGGTGAACAGGCGCACCGACGCCACTACCTGGGCCCGGTCCACGTCGTCGTCCGGGCGCGGCATCGGGAGCGGCCCGAGGGGAGCCAGCGCCTCGCCGTCGATCGCGAGGGGTTCCCGGCTGGTGGCGAGCACCTGGGGTCCGGAGCACCGCGACAGCAGCTCGGACACCAGCCGGGCCGCGGCGTCCACGAGGTGCTCGCAGTTGTCGACCAGCAGCAGGCACTCCCGGCCGTCGAGCCGGTCGACGAGCGCGTCCAGCTCGTCGCCACGCCCGCGGGCCTCGACCAGCGCGCCACCGCGCGGTCCGATCGCGGCGAGCACGGCCGCGCCGACCTTGGCGGGCTCGGTGACCGGGGCCAGGTCGACCATCCACACGCCGTCGCGGCACTCGTGGCGGCGGGCGGCCTCCACGGCGAGCCGCGTCTTGCCCGCTCCGCCGGGGCCGAGCACGGTGACCAGCCGTCCGGCGGCCAGCAGCGCCTCGATCCGGGCCAGGTCATCGTCCCGGCCGATGAAGCTGGTCAGCGGCACCGGCAGGGTGTTCGGCCGGGTCCGGACGGGGGTGGGGGTTTCGGCGCGCAGCAGGCCGAGGTGGCGTTCGCGCAGCGCGGTGCCGGGGTCGGTGCCGAGGACGTCGGCCAGGGTCTCGCGGACCCGCTCGTACAGGGCGAGGGCGTCGGCCTGACGGCCTTGGGCGGCGAGCGCGTCCATCAGCAGCGCGGCCGCCCGCTCGTGGAGGGGGTGGTCGGCGAGCAGGGCGGTGAGCCGGGTGGCGGCCGTGTCCGGACGGCCCACCGCGAGTTCGGCGTCGGCGAGGTCGGCCACGGCCTCGACCGACGCGTGGGCCAGCCGGGTCGCGGCGGCGGGCGCCACGGCGGCGACGACCGCGGGCTCGACGCCGGGGTGCTCGCCCCACAGCGCCACGGCCTCGTCGAGCACGGCCGCCGCGGTGGTCGGGTCGCCCGTGCGCAGGTGGTCACGGCCCGCGGCGGCGAGCCTTTCGAACCGCAGCGCGTCCACGTCGGCCGCGTCCACGTCGAGCCGGTAGCCGCCCGCGACCCGCGTGACGTCGTTCGCGGAGCCGAGCATCCGGCGCAACCGGGACACCAGGGTCTGCAACGCGTGGGCGGGACCGGCGGGCGGGTCCTCGGTCCACACCGCGTCCACCAGCACGTCGGGCTGCACGGTCCGACCGCCGGCGAGCGCCAGCCGCGCGGCGAGGTCCCGCAGCCGCGTCCCCGGCACCGGCAGGTCCACGTCGCCGCGCGACACCCGGAAGACGCCGAGCAGCGCGACCCGGAGCCGTTCGCCGTCGTCCACGTCCTGATCTTCGCGCGCCCGTCCGCGGGTCGCCAAACCCGGTGCCCGTGCCGTGTGTGCGCCGTGTGTGCGGCTCGGGCCAGCCTGGGGCTCGTCCCGATCACGGAGGAATCATGAACAGTCCGGTCACGATCATCGGCGCGGGTCTCGGCGGTCTCGTCCTGGCCCGCGTCCTGCACGTCCACGGCATCGCGTCCGAGGTCTACGAGGCCGAGCCGTCGCCCACGGCCCGCGCGCAGGGCGGGATGCTCGACATCCACGACTACAACGGCCAGCTCGCGCTGGAGGCGGCGGGCCTGCTCGACGAGTTCCGCGGCCTCGTCCTGGAGGGCCGCCAGGCGATGCGGGTCGTCGACCGCGACGGCACCGTGCTGGTCGACAAGGCCGACGACGGCACCGGCGGGCGTCCCGAGGTCCAGCGCGGCGACCTGCGGCGGCTCCTGCTCGACTCGCTGCCCGACGGCACGGTCCGGTGGGGCCATCGGGTCGAAGGCGTCCGCGCGCTCGGCGAGGGCCGCCACGAGGTGAGCTTCGAGGGCGGCGGCACGGTCGTCACGAGCCTGCTCGTCGGCGCGGACGGGGCGTGGTCGCGCGTCCGACCGCTGCTGTCCGCCGCCACGCCCGAGTACGGCGGCGAGTCGTTCGTGGAGACCTACCTGTTCGACGGCGACACCCGCCACCCGGACGCCGCGCGGGTCGTCGGTGGCGGGATGCTGCTGGCGTTCTCGCCGGACCGGGAGATCCACGCCCACCGGGAGAAGGGCGGCACGCTGCACGCCTACGTGGTGATCGCCGAACCCCTGGAGTGGTTCGCCGCCGTCGACTTCACCGACCCCGCCGCGGCGACCGCCCGGATCGCGCGGGAGTTCGAGGGCTGGGCGCCGGAGTTGAGGGCGCTCATCACCGAGACCGACACCCCGCCGGTCCACCGCCCGCACTACACCCTGCCGCCCGGCCACCGGTGGGACCGGGTTCCGGGGGCGACCCTGCTCGGCGACGCAGCCCACGTCTCGGTCCCGGACGGCGAGGGCGCGAACCTCGCCATGCTCGACGGCGCCGACCTCGGCCGGGCCCTCGCCGCGCATCCCGACGACGTGGAGGCCGCGCTCGCCGAGTACGAGGGGGTGCTGTTCCCGCGCAGCGCGGAGCAGTCCGCGAAGGCCGCCTACAAGCCCACCCCCGAGGACCTGGTCGAGTTCGTCCGCACGGCGGGGGAGCGGTGACCCGGCCGGACGGCGGCTGGGTCCGCACGTGGGGCGCGGCGCCGCACGCGCCCCTGGCGGCGTTCGACCCCGTTCCGCCCCTCGCGGGCACGACCCTGCGCCACGTGGTGCGGGTCAGCGGCGGCGGCGGCCAGGTGCGGATCCGGTTCACCAACGAGTACGGGACGACGCCGCTCGTCATCGGCGCGGCGAGCGTGGCCCTGACGACGCCCCGCCCGCTGACCTTCTCCGGCCGACCCACCGCCGTCGTCCCGGCGGGCGCTCCGCTGCTCAGCGACCCGGTGGACCTGGCCGTGCCCGCCCTCGCCGAGCTGACCGTCAGCCTTTCGCTGCCGGAGCCCGTCGAGACCGCCACCACCCACGGCATGGGCGTGCAGACCTGCCTGCTGGTCCGGGGTGACACCACCTCGCTGCCGGTGGTGGCCTTCCTGTCGGCGGTGGAGGTGCGGCCCGACGTCCCGGCGCGGACGGTTGTCGTGCTCGGCGACTCCATCGCCGACGGCGTCGGCTCGACCCCGGACGCCCACCGCCGCTGGACGGACCGCCTGGCCGAACGCGCGGGGCCCGCGTTCTTCGTGTCCAACCAGGGCATCGGCGGCAACCGGGTGCTGAACGGCGGTCTGGGCGACTCGGCGTCGGCCCGCTTCGACCGCGACGTGCTGGCGACGCCGGGCCTCGGTGCCGTGATCGTGTCCGAGGGCATCAACGACCTCGCCGTGTCCTTCGGCCCACGCCTGGGGGACTTCACCGACGGGCCGGTGACCACGGACGACCTGATCGCGGGCTACCGCCGGCTGATCACCCGCGGGCACGATCGAGGGGTGCCGGTCTTCGCGTCCACGCTCACGCCCTTCGAGGGCTCGGACGCCTTCACGGCGGAAGGGGAACGGGCGCGGCAGGTGGTCAACGACTGGATCCGCACCGGCGGCGCGTTCGACGGGGTCCTGGACTTCGACGCCGTCTGGCGCGATCCGGCCCACCCCACCCGGATCTTGGACGCCTTCCACGAAGGTGACCACGTGCACGGCGACGACGACGGCTACCGGGTCCTGGGGGACTCCGTGGACCTGGCGCTGTTCCGATGAACGAGGAGAACCCATGCACGACGTGATCATCGCGGGCGCGGGACCTGTCGGCCTGCTGCTCGCCTGCGAACTCGGCCTCGCGGGCCGTTCGGTCCTGGTGCTGGAGCGGGAGCCCGAGCCGGGGTCGGAGTGGAAGGCGTACCCGTTGGGGATGCGGGGGCTGTCCGCCGGGTCGGTCGAGGTGTTCGACCGGCGCGGGCTGCTCGAAACGCTGCGGGCGGCGTCGGGCGTCACCGACGTCCCCGACGAGGACGCGCCCCCGCGCCTGGCGGGCCACTTCGCCGGGATGGTGATCGACCCGGCCAAGGTCGACGTCGCCGCCCTCCCGTTCCGGCTGCCCGGTCCGGCGGGGGAGGGGATGATGACGAGCCTCGAAGCCGTCGAGGCCGTGCTGTCCGCGCGGGCCGTCGACCTCGGCGTGGAGATCCGGCGCGGTGCCGCGGTCTCGGGCGTCGAGCAGGACGCCGAGCACGTGGTCGTGCGGGCGGGCGAGGACGAGCACCGGGCGCGGTGGCTCGTCGGCTGCGACGGCGGCCGCAGCGCGGTGCGCCGCCTCGCGGGCTTCGACTTCGTCGGCACCGAACCGGCGTTCACCGGCTACTCGCTGGTCGCCACCCTCACCGACGCCGAGAAGCTGCGCCCCGGCTTCACGCCGACGCCCGCGGGCCTCTACGTCCGGACGCCGTTCGAGGGTCATCTCGGCCTGATGGACTTCGACGGCGGCGCGTTCGACCGCTCACGGCCCCCGACCCGCGACCACCTCCAGGAGGTCCTGCGCCGGGTCTCCGGCACGGACGCGACGGTGGAGGAGGTCCACCTCGTGACGACCTTCACCGACCGGGCCATGCAGGCGACGACCTACCGGCGGGGCCGGGTGCTGCTCGCGGGCGACGCCGCGCACGTCCACTCCCCGTTGGGCGGCCAGGGCCTCAACCTGGGCGTCGGCGACGCCGTGAACCTCGGCTGGAAGCTCGCGGCGGCGCTGCGCGGGCACGACCTCCTCGACACCTACACCCGTGAACGCCACCCGGTCGGCGCGCGGGTGCTCGACTGGTCCCGCGCCCAGGTGGCCACCCTGCGCCCCGGTTCGCACTCCCCGGCGCTGCGGGCGCTGGTGCGCGACCTGCTCGACACCCGCGACGGCGCCACGTACGTCTTCGACCGGATGTCGGGCAAGTCGATCCGCCACGACCTCGGCGACGCCGACCCGTTGGCGGGCCGCAACGCCCCGGAGTTCCGCCTCGTCGACGGCACGCGCCTGGGCGACCTGCTGCACGACGGCCGGGGTGTCGTGCTCGACTTCACCGCCGACCGGCTCCTGCACGACGTGGCACGGGGGTGGGCGGACCGGGTGCGCTACGCGGCGGGTCAGGCGAGGGAGGACTTCGGCCGCGGCGCGGTGCTCGTCCGACCCGACGGGGTGATCGCGTGGGTCGGTGATCGGGAGCCGGACGGCGAGTCGTTCGCGCGGGCGGCCCGCCGGTGGTTCGGTGCGTAGCGGTCCTCCCTTGTGGACCGTCCACCCGACACGGTGGCCGCGGAGGTCCCGGAGTTCGAAGCCGGGAGCTGGGAGCCTGGTGCCGTGACCGAACCGCTCGTCGTGATCGTGACCGCGTTCGTGGTGATCGCCGCCGCCACCCTCGTGGGCCCGCGCCTGAGGATCGCGGCGCCGCTCGTGCTCGTCGCGATCGGCGTCGCCGCCAGTTTCCTGCCGGTGTTCGGGGCGGCGCACATCGAGCCCGAGTGGATCCTCGAAGGCGTGCTGCCGCCGTTGCTCTACTCGTCCGCGGTGTCGATGCCGTCGATGAACTTCCGCCGCGAGTTCGGGGCGATCAGCGGCCTGTCCGTCGTCCTCGTCGTCGCCAGCGCGCTGCTGCTCGGCCTGTTCTTCTCGCTGGTCGTGCCCGGCCTCGGGTTCGCGTGGGGCGTCGCGCTCGGGGCGATCGTCAGCCCGACGGACGCGGTGGCGACGTCGATCGTCAAGCAGACGGCGGTGTCCAAGCGCGTCGTGGCGATGCTCGACGGGGAGAGCCTCCTCAACGACGCCACCGCGCTCGTGCTGCTCCGCACCGCGATCGTCGCCACGGCCTCCACGTTCTCGTTCTGGGGCTCGGTCGGCACGTTCGCCTACTCGGTCGTCGGAGCGCTCGTCGTCGGCGGGCTGGTCGGGTGGCTCAACCTGGTGGTGCGCAAGCGGGTCACCGACCCGGCCGTCAACACCGTCCTGTCGTTCACGGTGCCGTTCCTCGCGTCCGTGCCCGCCGAGCACCTCGGGGCGTCCGGCCTCGTCGCGGCGGTCGTGGCGGGCCTGGTCACGGGAATCCGCGCGCCCCGCGACCTATCGCCGCAGAACAGGCTGTCGGACTCGCAGAACTGGCGCACGGTCGAACTCGTCCTCGAGGGCGCGGTGTTCCTCACGATGGGCCTCCAGATCAAGTCGATCGTGGCGAACGTGCAGCAGGACCACGCGGGCGTCGGCACGTCCGTGCTGGTCGCCGCCGGGGCCCTCGCCCTGACGGTCCTGGTGCGCGCGGCGTACATCGCCCCGCTGCTCGGGTTCCTCCGCCGCCGCGGCCGTCGCCGGGAGGAGTCGCGGGACCGGGTGCTGGACCTGCACGAGCGCCTGAGCACGCCGGAGGGCTACCAGGAGGTCCAGTCCCGCAGGCGGCGGGTGTCGGAGCGGCAGCTCGACCGGTTCGCCGTCCGGATCACCCGCATGGTCGCCGACATCGACTACTTCCTGCGGCAACCGCTCGGCTGGCGCGACGGCGTCGCGGTCGTGTGGGCGGGCATGCGCGGCGCGGTGACCGTGGCCGCGGCGCAGACCCTTCCCGACGACACCCCGCAGCGCTCGGTGCTCGTGCTCATCGCGTTCGCGGTGGCCATGCTCTCGCTGCTGGTCCAGGGTGGCACCATCGGCCCATTGCTCGGCCTGATCGCCCCGGACGTCGACCGCACCACCGCCGACGAGCAGGCCACGGCCGAACGGACCCGGATCGTGGACCTGCTCAAGACGAGCGCGGAGTCGGTCGCCGAACCTCCGCACCCCAACGGCGATCCCACGCCGGAGGCGTACGCCGTGACCAAGCGCCACCGCCTCGACGTCATCGCCGCCCAACGGTCGGTGCTGCTCGACGCCCGCGACAACGGCACCTTCGACGCGGACGTCTTGGCGAACGCGCTGGCCAACCTGGACGCGGCTCAGATCACCCTGGAGATGCGCGGCGGACCGGCCGCCTGACCCATCGCGCCGGTCGGCGTTTTCCCCACGACCACAACACTTTCCGCTGCCCGGCCAACCTGCGAGTATTCCGCTGCGGGGACACGGCCTGGGGGCCGCAGCGGGTGTCGGGGCGCGCTGTCCACGTCCCCGTCCTGGTCGAGGGGACCCGAGCATGAGATCGAGACGAGCGGCACTCCCGCTGGCGTGTGCCGCGCTGCTGGTGTGCGCGGTGGTCGGCGCGCCCGCGCAAGCGGACCCCGTGCCGGTGACACCGGACGCGCCGGTGGAACTGGTGGAGCTGGGGACCGAGACGACCCGCGTGTTCCAGAACCCGTCCGGGACGAGGACGGTCGAGGAGTTCGTCCGGCCGTTCCGCGCGAAGACCGCGAGCGGGTGGGCGCCGGTCGACACGACGCTCGTCCGGGGTTCGGACGGGGCCGTGCGGCCGAAGGTGACGCCTGTGCCGGTGCGGTTCTCCGGCGGCGGTGACGACGCTCTGGCGAGCGTTCGCCGCGATGGCAAGGAGTTGGCGCTGTCGTGGCCGCGCACGCTGCCGGAGCCCGAACTGGACGGTGACACCGCGACCTACCGCGAGGTCCTGCCCGGTGTGGACCTGCGGGTGCGGGCCGACCTGGACGGGTTCTCCCAGGTGCTCGTGGTGCACGACGCTACGGCGGCGGCGAACCCGGACCTGCGGGAGATCACGTACGGCACGGCCGGGAACGGCGTGCGGGTCGTGGCGGGCGAGAACGGGGCCACGACGGCCGTGGACGACGCCGGGAACGCGGTGTTCGTGTCCGGCAGTCCGGTCATGTGGGACACGCCCGCCTCCCCGGCGGGGCTGGTCGCGGCCACCGCCGTCCCGGAGGTCGACCACCGGCCGATCGGGCTGGAGGTCCGCGACGGCGAGCTGGCCGTGCTGCCGGACCAGGCGATGCTCACGTCCCCGACCACGTCCTTCCCGCTCTACATCGACCCCTCCTACAGCGCCACGCAGTACCGCTGGACGTCGGTGAACTCCTACGAGCCCACCACGTCGTACTGGACGAGCCAGCGCGACACCTCGCGGGTCGGCTACCAGAGCTACAGCTCGCCCACCTCCCGCTACCGGTCGTTCTTCCAGGTCAACACCGCCCCGTTCGCGGGCGGGCGGGTGCTGGACACGTGGTTCGCCGTCACGCTCGACCACTCCGGCGGCTGCGCCTCGACCCCGGTGGACTTCTGGCACACCAGGGCGATCGACCCGGCGAACGCGGTCACCTGGAACAACACCACCTCCCACTGGCTGACCAAGCTGGACACCCGGTCCGGCCACGCCAACGAGGCGGGCGGCTGCGGCACCACGCAGCCGGACATGCCGATGGAGTTCTCCTCGACGGCGTTGAAGACGCTGGTGCAGACCACCGCGACCAACGGGACGGGCACGTTGACGTTCGGCTTCCGCGCGCCGAACGAGAGCGACAACAACCAGTGGAAGAAGTTCCTCCCCGCGACCGCCCGGCTCGTCGTGGAGTACAACATCGCGCCGCGGCCGCCGCTGAACTTCACCACTGTCCCGCCGACGCCGTGCGGCACCGCGACCGCGCCGACAGCCCTGAACACGGCGACGCCCACGTTCTCGGCCATCGCGTCCGACCCGGACAACGACAACGTGCGCGGCCAGTTGGAGATCCTCGACGGCGACGCGGTGCTCAAGACCGTGGACGGGCCGACCATCGCCTCCGGCGGCGCGTTCGCCTGGTCGCCGTTGCCTGCCGGCGTGCTGCCGGAGGACCAGCCGACGAAGGTGTTCAACTACCGGTCGCGGATCCGGGACGCGGGCCTGCCGAGCACCGACTCCGCGCGCTGCTACTTCACCGTCGACCGCACCCGGCCGGGACTGCCCACCGTCGCGTCCGCCGACTTCCCCGACGGCACCCCGGTGCGGGCGGTGGGGGAGTTGGGCACGGTGACGTTCACCCGCGCCTCCGGTGACGCGGACGTCGCCGGGTTCCGGTACGGGTTCCAGCAGGACAAGACGACCATGTGGGTCGCCGCCGACGCGGCGGGATCGGCCACCGTGCCGATCACCCTGTGGGACGACGCGTCCGGCGGCACGAAGTCGTTGTTCGTCCGCGCGGTCGACCGGGCGGGCAACATCAGCCCGTCCGGTCCGGTGTGGACGCTCACGGCGACCTTGCGCGCGGTGCCGGGCACGGCCGTGCGGGCGGACACGAACGGCGACCGGCGGGCGGACTTCGCCACGCTGTTCGACCAGGGCGACGGCCGGACGGCGGCGTGGAACTTCCTGTCCACCGGTGGCGGGTTCTCCTCCGGCTACGTCGGCTGGGACACCGACGTCAGCGGTGGTTTCCCGCTCTACCGGGTCAAGAGCGCGAACGGCGACTTCGACGGCGACGGCCGGTCGGACATCGCGGTGCTGCGGGAGGACCCGGACCGCAAGGTGCGGCTGTTCCTGCTGCGCTCGGACGGCAACCGGTTCGACGCCGAGGGCGAACCGGCGTGGAGCGGCGACTACCGGCTGTCCCACCTGCGGCTCGCGGCGGGCGACTTCGACGGCGACGGTGACGACGACCTCGCCGTGTTCCAGGGGCTCACGGGCGCGCAGACCAAGCTGTGGGTGCACCTGGCGGGCGGTGGCGGGTTCGCCGCGCCGGTGCTCCAGTGGGACAGCGGCGCGAACGGCCTGGACGTGAACCAGCTGTCGCCGGTCGCCGGGGACTTCGACGGCGACGGTGACGACGACCTGGCGGCGTTCCGCGGCGTCGCGGGCGCGACGGCGACCAAGCTGTGGCTGCACGTGTCCAACCGCACCTCGTTCGCCGCTCCCGTGCAGCAGTGGGACAGCGGCACGACGACGTTCGACCGGGCGCGGGCCACGTTCGCGGCGACCAACGTCACCGGCGACGCGGCGGGCCGGGACGAGATCGTGGCCGAGTACGACCGGGGCAACGCCTCCACGCAGGTGGTCGTGTTCACCGCGGGCACCGGGACCTGGGCCACGTCGGTCGGGTGGGACAGCGGCGCGGCGAACACCTTCGACGCCAGGAAGACCGTGCTCGCCGCGGGCGACTTCAACGGCGACGGCAAGGGCGACATCGCGACGCTGTACGACACCGGCGGCGGCAACCGGCAGCTGCACACGTTCCTGTCCACCGGCACGGCGTTCGCGGCCAAGCGCACCGACTGGACCGGCCGGGTCGCCGACGTCGCCGACGCCGTCTACGTGGAGCCCGGCAGGCGCTACCGGTTGCAGCCCACGCACACGGACAAGTGCGCGGGCGTCCCGGCGGGCAACGTCGCCAACGGCGGCCTCGCGCAGCAGCAGGCCTGCGTGGCGGGGGCGGGGAACCAGCAGTTCGAACTGCTCCGCATCGGCGCGACGCCGTACTACCGGTTCAAGGTCGCGTCCTCGGGCAAGTGCCTGGACATCGGCGGGTACAAGCGGGAGGACAACGCCGCCGTCTCCCAGTACACGTGCGACCCGTCCGGGGTGCCGCAGGCCAACCAGCAGTTCCGGCTGGACTACGTCGGCGGGTCCGGGATGGACGTGGTCGTGCAGCCGCGGATCGTGCACAGCGACAAGTGCCTGACCGTGACCGGCGCGGGCACCGGCGACAACATCGCCGTGGTGCAGGTGACCTGCTCCGGCCTGGCCAACCAGCGGTACGCGCTGCGGATCGAGCCGTAGCGGAAGGGGGGTGGCCGCGTGAGCGACCACCCCCCTTCCCCGGTGTTCGACTAGCCGTGCTCGGGGAAGTCCTCCGCGATCCACCGGAGGGCTTCCTCCGGCGAGTCGCGCACGGCGTCCTTCAGGAACTCCAGCATGTCGTCCCTGCCGATCTGCTCCAGCAGCATCGCCAGGCCCCGCAGCTCGTCCCACCGCTCCGGGTCCGGGTTCGCGATCTCCCGCGACACCAGCGGTTCCAGCAGCGAGTCGCGCGCCGCCGGGTGCAGCCCGGCCAGGACGAACCTGGCGCGAGCCGCGTACGGGGTGATGCCGAGCGCCGCCGCGAACAGCTCCGGCATCAGCTCGCGCACCAGTTCCGGCCGGTCCGGGGCGCGGTCGCCGATCAGCCGCAGCGCGGTGGGATCGCTCGCGCCGAGCCGTTCGCGCAGGGTCTCGACGGCCTTGTCGGTCAGGACGACGTCACCCGCGCGGAGGTACGAGTCGGTCGCCCGGTCCAGCGCCTTCCACGCCTTGTCGGCCATCAGTCCCCCTTGTCCTTCTTGACCTTCTTGACATATTCCCACGGCAGGCCCTCGATCTTGGCCTTGTACTCGTCGAACGGCATCTTGCGGGTCGCGTAGATCGTGTGGTGGCCCTTCGGGTCGTCGTCCTTCACCCAGTCGAGGCCTTCCGGGAGGTGCGTGCCCTTGGGCAGCCGCCACATCGCGCCACCGACGTTCTTGCGGAGGTTCTCCTCGGTGTCGTAGGTGGACGTCCCCTTCGGCCTGGCCTTCCCGTTCTGCGGCAGGACGTCGTCGCCCACCCGCTCGAAGTCGGTGTCCCGCACGACTTGCGGCCCGGTCGTGGTGTTCTTGCCGATCGCGACCAGTTCGGGAGTCGGCTCCTTGGCCTTCTCCTTCTGCTTCTTGCGCGGCTTCTTCCGCTCCTTGACCTTCTCCTTGGCCTTCTTCCAGAGCTGCTTGACCTTGTTGATGCCCTTCTTGACGTAGTGGACGAACTTCTTGCCGATCTTCTTGGCGAGTTTCTTGGCCTCCTTCCAGATCTTCGACTTCTGGATCTTCTTGATCAGCTTGGGTATCCAGACGCGGACGAGCTTGACCACGAACGACCGCACGGTCTTGACGACCCACGACCAGGCGATGCCGAGCTTGCGCCCCAGCCAGGCCAGGCCGGACCACACCTTCTTGGCGACCCAGCTGCCGACCTTCTTCAGCACCGGCACCACGAACCGCTTGACCACCGGCACGAGCACCCTGGTGACCACGACCCTGGCGATCACCACCCAGAACCGGCCGTCCGGGTCGGAGTAGGTGACCGGGTTGTTGTTGGCGTAGGCGTAGGCGTTGAGCTGCTGCGGCTCGCCGAAGTCGATCTCCGGGTCCGCCGAGGCGAACCGCCCGCGCACCGGGTCGTAGGCCCGTTCGCCGAGCTGGGTGAGCCCGGTGTCCGCGTCGATCGTGCCGCCGACGAAACCCTGCTGGCTCGGCCACGTCGTGGGCGTCGCGCCCCGAGCGCCGCCGAACGGGTCGGTCCGCCGCCGGGTGACGGCCTGGGTCTCCGCGTCGATCGACAGCTCGGCCGTGCCGACGTGGTTGGGGTCCAACCAGTGCAGCCGGTCGTCGGAGGTGCGCACGGCGACGGTCTCGTCGTCGTGCACGTAGTGCCGCGTGCCCTCCAGCGCGCCCGCGGGCGTGAGCAGCACCTCGGTGGTGCCGAGGTACAGCGTCGTGCCCTTGCTGTCCTTGCGCAGCAGTCGGTCGCCCTCGGCGTCGTTGACGTAGGAGGTGACCTTGGAGCCCTCGGTGACCTTCGTGAGCTGCCCCTCGGCGTCCCACTCCAGGACCTGGCCCGGCGCCGTGCCGATCTTGCGACCGGTGGTGTTGCCCGTGGCGTCGTAGCCGAACTCGTCGACCTTCGTGCCCGCGGGCCCGGTCGTGGTGATCTTCTGCACGCCGTGCGGCCGGGCCTGGCCGGGAGCCGGGTAGGTGTAGGTGCTGGCCGTGGCGAGGCCGTCGGCCCCGACCTTGGTCTCACCCGTCCGGTTGCCCGCCTTGTCGTAGGTCCACGCGTGCCGGTAGGGCGCGGGGCCGCCCAGCGCGCTCGACGCGGGGGCGGTGGCGCAGTCGCCGTCGGCGGGGGTCCACGCGTCGGTCATCCGGCGCAGGTAGTCCTGCTTGAAGCACTGCGTGTCGGCGGGTTCGGCGGTGTCCGAGCCCGGCTGGTTGCGCAGGCGGGTGATGTTGCCCGCCTGGTCGTAGGAGAACGACGTGTTGGCCACCACGCGGCCCGTCGTCTCCCGTTCGGTCACCGTGCGGGTGAGCCGCCGGGTGCCGATCTCGTACTCGGCGGACCGCTTGACCCACTTGCCGCCCGCGGACAGCGTGACCTGCTGCGGCTCCGAGTACGGCGTGTAGGTGGTGCCGGTGACGTAGGACGTCTTGCCCGTCAACGTGGTCGGCAGGCCCGCGCTGTTGTAGCCGTAGGTCAGCTTCTCCTCGGCCAGACCGCCCGCCGCGGGCAGCGTCGCCTCGGCGACCTCGCCGTCCGGGCGGTACGTGGTCGCGAACCGGTACTCGCCCGCCAGCTTGCCCTCGGACGCCGGGACGGTGATCTTCAGCCCGGTCGGCCGGTTGCCCGCGTCGACGCCGGTGACCTCCTGCTTGTAGGCGTTGCCGCCGACGTACCTGGTCGAGGACACCGGGACACCCGGAACGGCGGTGCCGTCCGCCAGCCTGTCGAACGTCCACTCCAGCCGCTTGGGGCCTGCGAGCGACCCCTCGTGCACGGCCGTCTGCCTGCCGATCTCGTCGTAGGCGAACGCCAGCACCGTGCCGCGGGCGTCCTTGCGCGTCGCGATCTGGTCGCCGTCGTTGTAGGTGGTCTCGGTGACGCCGCGGTCGGGGTCGGTGGTCTTGACCTCGCGGCCCAGCAGGTCGTACTCCTGCCGCCACACGTTCCCGGCGGCGTCGGTGACGGTCTCCAGCTGGCCGTGCTGCGTGTAGGTGTACTTGGTGGCGTCGTAGTCACCGGTCGGCGAGTTGCCCTTGTACTGGCGCAGCTCGACGAGCCTGCCCTCGGCGTCCATGAACTTGCTCGTCGGCGTGTCGCCGTCGGGCGGGTCCATGTCGTAGCGGTTGCCCGAGTAGCTGTGCGTGGTCCGCCACTTCTCCACGCCCTCGACCTTGAACACCTCGGCCGTGAGCCGGTCCTGGCCGTCGTACTCGAACACGGTCTGGGCGGGCAGCGCCGCCTCGTCCGGCACCACCACGTCCGTCCCCGGCGGGGCGTCGTTGTAGTACGGGCCGTTGGTCTTGATCTCCAGGCCGCGGGCGTCGTGGATCGTGTCGGTGACGACCCGGCCGCCGCCGGGCGCGGGGTCCTGGCTCTGCCGCTGCCGCATCTGCCCGTCGAACAGGTCGACGTCGGTGACGTACCCGCCGTCCGGCTGCAACGTGCGGTTGGTGACGGTGTTCGCGCCGTTCGTGCGCACGACGTAGGCGTGCTCGGTGCTCGGGCTCTGCGAGCGGTCCCGACCCGGCGCCCACGTCTTCACGACGCGGCCCAGCGGGTCGTACGCCGACTCGCTGCGCTTGCCGTTCGTGTCGACGACGACGGTCGGCTCACCCCACGCGGGCTCGTACTCGGTGGTCGACGACTGCCCCAGCGGGTTGGTCGTCGTCACCTTCGTGACCGGGCCGCCGGTGGTCGACGTGTACGCGGTGGTGCTCTTCCTGCCGAACACGTCGGACGCCTCGGTCTGCCGACCGTAGACGTCGTAGACCGCGCGCCCGACCGTCTTGAACGTGGGCTGGCCGTTGGCCCACCCGCTGAGCTCCTCGCGCTTGGTCGGGTCACCGCGCAGCGGCGCCGCGCCGAGGGTGTCGCTGTCGTCGTAGTAGGTTCGCTCGACGTCGACCAGGTCCGCGGGCATGGTCGGCGTCTTGTCGCACGCGACCGCGACGGTCTCCTCCTGGTACTCCACGTCCAGGACACCCGTGGCCGGGTTGTGCGAGTAGCTGTAGCGGGTGCAGGTGTCGTCGTTCGGGTTGGTCAGGTCGTGCAGCTGCTCGGTCCGCTGCAACAGGCCGTTGGCGTCGTAGACGTTGTTCGACCCGGTCTTGAGCTGCCCGCCGCCGGGGTGGACCTCCGTCTGGCGCACCGCCGACTCGCCGACCTTGAACGCCTTGGTCGTGCCCCAGCTCCGCACGCGGGTCGCGGTCGGCGCCGACACCCACGGGTCCGTGATGGACCGCTCGGTGACCGTGCCACCCGCCTTGTCGTAGGTGATCCGCTCGCGTTCCGCGCCCGCGAGGTCGTTGCTGTCCTCGACGGCGACGCCGTTGGAGTCGACGACCTTGACGTCCTTCACGCCGCCCGAGGCCGTCTTGTCCTCGTCCATGCCCCGGTAGTAGAGGACCTCGGTCTGCTCGCGCTCGCCGGTCGACGTGCCCTTGAGTGTGCGGACGCGGTCGTAGCCGCGCCACTGCGACCAGGTCTTGCGCTCGGCCGGGATCAGGCCGTCCTCCTCGTCGTGGTGCCACGCCGGGGTCCCGACGTAGTCCAGGTGCGTGACCTCCGGCGCGAGCCCGGTCGTCAGGTCCTTCTCGGTCACGTCGGACACCACGTACTTGTGGAACCAGTCGGTGCGCTCCTTGGACAGGTCGTCCAACGAGTCCGGCGTCCACTTGAGGGGGTGGCAGCGCTTGGCGTTGGCGTCCTGCGACGGCAGGTTCGACGGCGCGACGCACTCCTTCGGCAGGTAGGTCACCGCCAGCTCGCCGCCGGTCTCCGACCTGATCGCCTTCATCCGCCACCAGTTCATCGGCGGGATGCCGTCGATGCCGTCCACGCGGTTGGCCATCTGCTGGCCGTCGAAGTTGACGGCGGGCAGCGCGACGGTGCCGCCGACGAGCCCGGTGCGCTGGATCGACGCGAGCCACATGCCCGCCCGCGTGCCGTCACCGGGAGCGGGGAAGCTGTGCGTCAGCGTCCAGGAGTCCACGTCCTTGGGGGCGGTGGAGTTCCACACCTTCGTGGTGATCTTCGCCAGCCGCTTCTGCGTCCAGAACGTCGGCGTGTACTTGGTGCCGCAGTTCGTGGTGCTCGTGCACTGCTGGTCCAACGGGGTGTCCGGCCAGTTCTGCGGCGACGTCGTGGCGCACGTGGTGCCGGGGATGCACCGGTCGGCGACGGTGAACGCGACCTGCGCGATCGGCGGAGTGGTGTACACCGCGCCGTCGCGCTGCCCGTACTCGATCCGCTCCAGGTACCCGTCCCGCACGTAGCCGCTGACCTTCGTGGCGGTCAGGTTGCGGGAGTAGTTGTTGGTCTCCTTCTGGTAGAAGTAGCTCATCGTGTTGCCGTGGGCGTCGACCACGTAGTCGAGGTTCCAGCGCCACGCCTGCGTGCAGTAGGACGTGTCGAACGTGCTCTGGCGGCACGGTTCGCCCGCCTGGTTGCCGAAGACGGGGACCGTCCAGGTGGAGTTCGTCGCCTGCTTGCCCGCGACCCACCCCGGCAGCTTGTGCAGGCCGAAGAAGTACTGGACGCCGTCCTTGGACGTGATCTTCCACGACTCGCCGTCGTTGTCCCCGTTGTCGGTGCCGGTGACCCGCTCGATCTTCGAGCCGTCGTCGTTGCGCAGCCGCCACGCGCCGGTCGCGTCGTCGCGCACCAGCTCGCCGCCGGTGCCGTTGAGCGACAGCGTGGCGTTGTCCGTGCGCCAGCACAGGTCACCGGTCTTCTTGGTGGTGCTGCTGTCCTTGAGGTCCGAGGCGCACCCGGTGTACCGGCGCTCGATGTAGCCGCCGGGGTTGAAGTCGAAGCCCTCGCCGACCCAGCTGGGCTGGTTGTTCGTGGCCGAGGTGCGGGCGTCGACGTTGCCGGACGAGTACGACAGCGACAGGTCCGGGTCGGGGCCCTCCAGCGCGGGCGGCACGCCCATGTCGTACTGCCAGCTGAAGTCGCCGGAGGACGCGCCGGTCGACCACGTCGACCCCGGCGACAGCGAGGACGCCTGGTAGTCGCCCGCCCCGGAGGAGGCCGCGGCCGTGACGGCGAACAGCTGCTTGTCGTTGCCCGGCGCGACCTCCGCGGTCAGGGTGCCGGAACCGTCGTTGGTGGTGTGGACCGCGGTCGCCTGGCAGTCGGCCTTGTCCGGCGAGGTCAGCGCGCAGTCGGGCAGCGCGGCCAGCCGGAGCCGGGAGGCCCAGTCGCCGCCGTACGCGTCGCGGAAACCGGAGTAGTCGACGGCCACCTTGAGCGGCTCGTCCTTCGCGCCCGCGAGCCGGAACACCGGCCCGTCGAGCCTGCGGTCGAGGACCTCGACCCGGATCGCCTTGTCGGCGGCGGTTTTCGCGTCCGCCGTGCGCGTCACGGTGATCGGTCCCGCGGACGCTCCCCGCGCGCTCAGCTCGGCGTCTGTGACGGAAGCCGCGGGCCAGGAGATCGCGGGAGACCCCTTGAGCGCCTTCTCCTCCGCGGCGTCGGGTTCGGTCGACTGGGCCGCCACGGTCGTGACGGGTGTGGACTTCTCGGTGGGCGCCGACCACTCGGGTTCGGCCAGTGCGCTCGGCGGGATCGCTGTGACGAGACCGGCGGCTACCACAGCGGCTATCGCCGCACCGGCCCATCTGCGAGATCTGGGTGTCATGCAGTGCCCTCCCACGCATGTTCACGACTCAGGCATGACTGCCTGGGAGGAATACTCGGGGTGGGCCGAACCGGCAGACACACCTTTCCCCGTGGGTTGAAGTTCTTCCGTTCCGGCGGGGTTCATGCGCTTTGCGCCGATTTGCCCGAATGCGCCCGGTCGGCTCAGCGATCCTCGGGTCCGATCGCGCAGTCGGGGGAGCGGTGGTGGTTCGAGGCGGCGGAAATGCCTTCGGTTTCCCGAAGTCCGCGGTCGCGGGGCCTTGGTTCGGTAAGCGCTTTCTCCGGTGGGGTGGTCGCGTGCGGTGGGAGGGCGGTGCCGCCCTCCCACCGTGCTCACGACGCGGCGGCGCGCAGGGCCCAGAAGTTCGAGCGGTACTGGTCGTGGATGGCCGCGGATTCGATCCGCAGCAACGTTTCGTCGTTCTCCCGGAGTGCCGCGTTCGAGTAGTTGTGGCTACCCGTCATGACCCACTTGGAGTCCTTCTTGTCCACGTAGGTGCCCTCGATGAGCAGGTACTTGGAGTGCACCTCGTGGGCGCCGGAGATCTGGTACAGCACGATGCGGTCGTTCCCCGTGAGGTAGCTCTTGCTGCCCGCGTCGAGGGTCGTGTAGACGATCTCGATCCAGCACTTCTGGTTCGCGAGGTCGCGGAGCTTGCGGGCGATGTCGTCGCGGCTGAAGTACCACATGGCGATCCGGATGATCGTGCGCCCGGTCTCCGTCCCGGTCGAGGTGTTGCCCTCGCACGTGACGTTCTCGTTGAGCATGTTGTAGATGGTGTCGCTGGACTCGTCGGTCCCCGCCCTGGGGAAGTAGTAGGCCTTGACCGCGCCCGCGGACACCGTGCGGTAGTAGTCGCTGTTCTTGACCTTGGCCGCGAGGTCGTTGAAGTAGGACAGGTAGCCGTTGTAGAGCGCGGTGTTGCCCACGGTGGTGACCGCGTTGTTCCACAGCACGGTGTAGTTGCCGGAGTTCAGGTTCGACGACTGCTGCACGACGACGTTCGACGAGCCGAGCGTGCTGGAGAACAGGAAGAACTTGTTGTGCATGATCGGCGTGCCCTTATTCCCGATGCACGCGGCGTCCTTGGTGCACACCACGGCCTTCGAGCCGAGCGCGCTGATCAGCGACTTGGACGGCGTGGTGCCGGAGTCGGAGTAGTCGAGCACGACCCGCACGTCGACACCCCGCTCGTGGGCCGCCACCAGGTCGGCGGCCACCCCGGCGTCGTTGAAGTGGTACATCGCCATCCGGATGCTCGACCCGGAAGGCGCCCCGTTGATCAACGCCCGGTCGTGGTCGACGATCACCCGCTGCTTCGCGGGCACCGTGGGATCGTTGAAGATCGCCCCACCCACCACCGCCGCCGAAGCGGTCTGAACGGGCACGACCAGCCCCACGACCACGAGCGCGCTGACCAGCAGCCTGACAACCCTCATCCGGGCACCTCCTCGAGAGATCGAAACCGCCCAAGGGATACACCGCGGACAAGCGGGAGCCGTCCGACATTTCACCCTGGTCGAAATAGCCCCGGCGGTGACGACGTCGGCCCCCGTTCCGCCGGGAGCGAAACGGGGGTTTCGGGGTGGGGGGTGGGTGTCAGGATGGTGGGATGGCGGACATCCTTCCCTTCCACCGCAAGCAGACCTCCGAGCCGGAGCCGTTGTGGCGCGAGGTCTTGGGGCGGAGTTTGCGGTCCACCCGTGAGGAGCAGGGTGGGCGGTTGGTGGACGTTGCCGAGAAGGCCGGGATCTCGCCGCAGTACCTGTCGGAGATCGAGCGCGGGCGCAAGGAGCCGTCCAGCGAGATGATCGCGGCCGTCACCGGTGCGCTGGGGGTCGAGTTGGCGGACCTGCTGACCGGGATCGCGGGCACGGTGCGGCGGCGGGGCACGGATCTCGCCGTGGGGCGGCGTCCGACGGGACCCGTGCTGCTCGCCGCGTGACGGGACAGGGTCACGGCCTGCGGTCGAGGACGTGGTCGGCCAGGCCGTAGGCGACGGCGCTCCCGGCGTCGAACACGCGGTCGCGGTCCGTGTCGTGGCGGAGGTCCTCGACGTCGCGGCCGGTGTGCTTCGACAGGATCTCCTCCAACTGGGTGCGCACCCGCACCACCTCGTCGGCCTGGAGGATCAGGTCCGGGATCGTGCCGCGGCCCTGCGCCGCGGGCTGGTGCAGCACCACGCGGGTGTGCGGCAGCACGAAGCGGTGACCCGGTTCGCCCGCCGCCAGCAGCACCGCGCCCGCCGCGACGGCCTGGCCGACGCACGTCGTCGCGACCGGGGCCCGGATGAAGCTCATGGTGTCGTACAGCGCGAGCATCGCGGACGGGTCGCCGCCCTCGGAGTTGATGTACAGGTTGATCTCCCGCTCCGGGCTGTCCGCCTCCAGGTGCAGCAGCTGCGCGATCAGCGCGTTGGCCACGCCTGAATCGATCGCCGTGCCGAGGTAGACGATCCGCTCGGACAGCAGGTGCGAGTAGACGTCCATGATCCGCTCGCCGCCCGCGTTCCGGGTGATGACGTTGGGGATGGTGTACGTGCTCATGCGCGCGCTCCGATCGACGAGTGCAGGCCGAGACCGTGGGTGCGCACCGGCACGACCTGGTCGAGCCCGGTGACGACGTGGTCGATGAACCCGTACTCGCGGGCCTGCTCGGTGGTGAACCACCGGTCGTGCAGCGAGTCGGTGAAGATCCGCTCGATCGGCTGCCCCGTGTCCTCCGCGATCAGCCCCAGCACCGTGTCCCGCGTGTGCCGCAGGTCGTCCGCCTGCACCTGCACCTCGACGGCCGACCCCCCGATCCCCGCCGACCCCTGGTGCATCAGGATGCGGGCGTGCGGCAACGCGAACCGCTTGCCAGGCGTGCCCGCGGACAACAGGAACTGCCCCGCGCTGCACGCCAACCCCAACGCCAACGTCGCCACGTCGCACGGCACGAGCCGCATCACGTCCCGAATCGCCAACATCGCGGGCACGGACCCACCAGGGGAGTGGATCCACAACGCGATGTCCTTGCCAGGATCATCACTCGCGAGGGACAGCATCTGCGTGGCGAGCACCGTCCCGTTGTCGTCGTCGAGCCCCCCGTCGAGCACCAGCACGCGCTGACTGAGGAACCGCTCCCGAAGTCGATGGTCGAACATCTTCTCGTCATTGCCCATGCCTGAACCCTGCCGCGCCACCACGGCCCCACGGGCGCTTTGCTGCTGTGAGCAGATCAGCTCTCGGCAGGACCGGTGCCGAGCTGTGTCGGTGCGAGGTCACCCCCGACCCAGGTGACGTCCCGGTCCGCTTACAGCACCTCGGCCTGTCCCGAGGCGTCCGCGACTTGGACGACCCTGTCGCCGGTCATCGATCACCGTCCGGTCAACGCAGTTGTGCGGCTGTCCGTTGGGAGCGTGAACGTGTCCGGTCGGCGGGAGCCGGACGGGCGGGTGGCAGGTGAGGATCTTCTCAGATCACCAGCACGAACGAAGGAGTTCAGCGTGTTCATCGCCATTGTCGACTTCACCACCGCCGTTGCCGACCGTCCTGCCGCCCTGGCCCACCTGGACGCCGAGCGGGAGCGGGTGCGGGCGATGGAGGGGAATCTGGCGTTTCGGGTGTGTGCGGTGGAAGGGGGTGGGGTGGCCGTCGTGCACGAGTGGGAGGACGAGGGGGCGTTCGCCGGTTACCTGGGGTCCGAGTCGTTCGCCCGGTTCGGGGAGGCGGTGCGGCCGTTGATGGTCGGGGCTCCGGTCAGTCGGCGGTTCCGGGCCGAACTGGTGACCGCCTCCTAGGATCGGCGTCGTGGTGACCCGTCCGGCGTACAGCTTCGTCCGCTCGTTCGCGGCCGGGCCCACTCGGGATCTCCGGGTGGAGCGCCACTACCTGCTCTGCGCCTCCGCCGGGGCCCTGCGGCTGGAGGCGGAGGGGCGGACGTGGGTGTTGCCGCCCGCCAGGGCCGCGTTGATCCGGGCCGGGCGGCCGATCCGGGTGGGTGTGCCGCGGCCGGTCACCACGGCGTCCGTGCTGTTCGACACGGGGTTCACGCCGGTGCCGCCGTCGTCGTTGACGGTGTTCGACCTCAGCCCGTTGGCACGCGGGCTGGTGGCCGAGTGCGGGCAGTGGGGGGAGAGCGGGGAACCGTTGACGGCGTACGCCGTGGCGCTGTTCACGGCGCTCGCGGCGGTGGCGTGGCGGCTGGCCGAGCAGCCGAGCCCGGTCGTGGTGCCGTCGGGGCGGTCGCCGGAACTGCGGTTGGCGCTGCGGCTGACCGAGGAACGCCTGGGCGGTCCGGTGCGGTTCGAGGACATCGCGAACGAGGTCGGCCTCGCACCCCGGTCGTTGGCGCGGCGGTTCGCGGACGAGACCGGGATGACCTGGCGGGCGGTGTTGCGGCGGCAGCGGTTGTTGCGGGCGATCGAGGAGTTGGCCGCGGGCGACGAACCGGTGACGCGGATCGCGTTCGCGGTCGGCTACTCGTCCCTGTCGGCGTTCAACGCCGCGTTCCTGGAACTGACCGGCCGCACGCCCACCGACTACCGCGCCAGCTTCACGTGAGCGCGCCGCCGATCCGGTCGAGGATCTCCGCGAGGGTCGATGGGCTGGTGGCGAAGTTCAGCCGGGCGAACGTGCTGGTGTCCACGTCGGTGAAGCTCGCGAACTCGGCGCCCTCGCTGAGCTTCACCCGTGCCTCGCGTTCCAGTCGGGTCACGTCCCGGAGCGGGGTGTCGGCGAAGTCGAACCAGCTCAGGTAGCTCGCCTCCGGGGCGTGGTGGCGCAGGTCCCACGGCAGGTCCGCGGCCCATCGCTCCACTGTGGACCTGTTGTGCCGCAACACCTCCGACAGCTCGTCCAGCCACGGCCGCGAGTCCCGCCACGCGGCCACGGTCGCGACGCGGCTCACCGTGCTCGGGGTGCCGAAGTAGTCCAGCGGGGCTCGAGACAGGGCGTCCCACGTCGCGTCCGGGCCGATGTGCGCGACGGCGCAACGCAGGCCCGCGATGTTGAACGCCTTGGTCGCCGAGGTCGCCGTGATGGTCCGGTGCGGGGCCAGCGTGGCGAACGGGACGTGCCGGTGTGGCGAGTGGGCGAGGTCCGCGTGGATCTCGTCGGCGAGCACCACCAGGTCCAGTTCCTCGGCCACGTCCGCGAGCGGGGCCAGTTCCGCTCGGGTGAAGACGCGGCCGGTCGGGTTGTGCGGGTTCACCAGCACCAGCAGTTTGCACCCCTGGAGCCGGTCGGCGAGGGCGTCGGTCGAGAAGTCCCAGCCGGACGGGGTCCACCGCATCGGCAGCGGCACGATCCGGCGGCCGGACCGGGCGATGCTCGCCAGGAACGGCGGGTAGGTGGGCACGTGCAGGGCGATCCCGTCGCCGGGCGCCGTGGTGTGCTCGATGACGACCTGGAGCACCTGGATCAGGTCGGTGAACACACGCGTCCGATCCGGGATCGGGGACCAGCCGTGGCGGTCGACCATGCGCTCCTCGAACGCCCTGACCACCGGGTCCTGGCCGCGCCAGAACGGGTAGCCGAAGTCCTCGCGCTCGGCCAGCTCGACCACGCTCGCGCGCACCGCGGGCGGCACGCCGAAGTCCATGTCGGCGACCCACGCGCCCAGCACGTCGCGGGGGAGCGAGCCCCACTTGACGCCGTGCCCGGAGCGCAGGCGGTCGTGGTCGACGGTCTCGAACGGGGTCACGTGCGGCTCCAGGTCGTCAGGTGGTCGCGCAGGACTTCCATCTGGCCGTGGTGCTGGGCCAGTTCCTCGTAGACGTGCAGCAGCGCGGCGCCCTGGGTGAGGTCCCGGTCGGGGCCGAGGAAGTCGGGTGGCGGCACGGCGCGCAGCGGGGCGTCCGGCACGGCGGCGCGCACGTCGGCGGCGAACCGGACGCGCACCGCCGCGGCCTCGTCGAGCAGCGGGCGCACGGGGCCGGAGCTGGTGAACTCCGCCGCGCGGTCCCGGTCGACGTGGCGGCCCGCCACGAGCCCGCCCGCCCAGAACGACACCACCCCGAGGCAGTGGGTGAGCAGCGCGTACGGGGTGTTGGCTCCGGGGAGGTCCGGTCGGCGGTTCGCGAGGTCGTCGCCGAGCCCTGCCACGATGCCGGTCAGGCCGTCGAACGCGCGGTCGGTGAAGTAGAGGTAGTCGTCGGTGGTGATCAAGTCGGCTCCCGGACGTGGGCGTCACCTGCTTGGCCGGTGACATTGCCTCCCCGCCGCGTCACCTGTCAAGATGGTGACGTGACTTTCGTCTTCGTCAGCGGGAACCTCGCGCTCGACTTCGTGGGCACGCTCAAGTGGCGGCGCGGCACCGTGGAGGAACTCCTGGCCACGCCGGGGGATTCGGCCCGGTGGGCGGTCGAGGCGGGTGTGCTGACCGAGGAGCCGGACGTGGACGCGGCGGGGCAACGGCGGCTGCTCGCGCTGCGCGAGGCGGTCTACCGGCTGGTCGGCCAGGGCATGGCCGGGCGGCCGTGGGACGCGGACGACCTGGCCGTCGTCAACGCGGAGGCGGGCGCGACACCCGCGCGAGCGCGGCTGACCCCGGACGGCGTGACGCGGGTCGGCGGGGTCGACGCGGTCGCGGCGGACGTCGCGCGCTCCGCGGTGGACCTGCTGGGCGGCATCGGCGACCTGGTGCTCAAGGAGTGCGTCGGCGCGGACTGCACGCGGATCTTCGTGGACCGGTCGCGCGGCGGCAACCGGCAGTGGTGCGGCATGGAGGAGTGCGGCAACCGGGTGAAGGCGGCGGCCTACCGGTCGCGCAAGGCGACGGCCTGACCGAGGACGGCGGGGAGCCCGCCGCCCTCGGCGGGGTCAGCGCAGCCCGTTGGTCCACTCGACGACGGCCCGGTGGTACGCCGGGGCGTTCGCGGAGTAGTTGAGCGAGTGGCCGTAACCGGGGACGACGTGCGTGCGCAACCGGGCCTCGGGCGCGTAGTACGGGCCCTCCGACACGCGCAGCGCCTCGTCCGACGAGCAGTCCGCGCCCAGCGGCGGGCCGCAGAAGTTGCCGTCGCCACCGCCCATGACGAGCATGACCGGCACGGTGATCTGCCGCGACAGCGGGACGAGGCTGCCCACCAGCACGGTGCCCAGCGTCTCCGTCGCCGTGACGACGTCCTTGGTGGCCTCGTCGAAGGCGAGCGCGCCCGGTTCCGTGGCTCCGGGGGTGTGGAACGACGAGTAGCGGGTGCCCGCGATCGTCGTCAGGTAGCCCAGGTTGAGGCCGCGGTCCTGGAACACGGGGTCCAGGATGGTCGGGATCAGCGTGGTGAACACGGGGATCGCGCCGGGGAGGTTGATCTGGTGCGACAACCCGGTGATCACCACGCCGTCCACGTCCCGGTACGAGGTGGCCTCCACCGTGGCGACGGCCGAGCCGATCGAGTGGCCGACGACGACCACCCGGTCGAACCGCGGCCTCAACGACTGGATCACCGCGTGCACGGCCTTGGCGTCGGCGGCCACCGTGACCAGCGCGCTCAGCATCGCCGAGCTGCGCCCGCTGCCGAGCCGGTCCACCGCGATGGTGGCGATCCCGGCCCTGCTCATGGCCTGCTGGTACGACCGGCTCTCCGGCGCGTAGCCGATGTCCCAGTACGCGCTGGTGTACGTCCCGCCGGGGACCAGCACCTGGAGCGTTCTCGCGCCCGGCGGCACGCACAGCCTGCCGTACATCGTCTGCGTCAGCAGGTCGATCGACACGGGTACCCGGACGTCCTCGCACGGGGTTTGCGCCGCCGCGGCGGACGCGCCGGGCGTGAGGCCGACGCCTGCCGCGAGCAGCACGACGGCGCCTAATCGTCGGAATCGGGACCAGAGCACGAACCACTACCTCCACTTTCAGGAGCGGGGAACGACCGTCATCAGCATCCGGCTGGGGTAGGCGGCGGTCGTGAACTTGACGCGGACGGGCTTGCCCGGCACGGGGACCAGTCGCCACTTCGCCGCGACGGTCGCCGCGGTGATGACGATCTCGGCTCGGGCGAACACGTTCCCGACGCACCCCCGCGCGCCCGCGCCGAACGGGATGAACGCGCCCTGCGGGACCGCCGGGGCGCGGTCGGGGGACCAGCGGTCCGGGTCGAAGCGGTCGGGGTCGGGGAACGACTCCGGGTCGTGGTGCAGCGCGTGCGGGCTGAAGATCACCTCGGTGCCCTCGGGCAGCGCCACGCCGCCGAGGTCGACCGGCGCGATCGCCCGTCGCATGAGGAACCAGACGGGGTACATGCGCAGCACCTCGTCGACGACCTGGTTGAGGTACACCAGCTTCCCGAGGTCGGCGAACTCCGGCGCCCGCCCGCCCAGCACCTCGTCCACCTCGGCGTGCACCCGCCGTTCGACCTCGGGGTTGCGGCCCAGTTCGTGGAACGTCCACGCCAGCGCCAGCGCGGTGGTCTCGATGCCGCCGATGAGCAGCGTCATGACCTCGTCGTGGAGCTGCTCGTCCGACATGCCCTCGCCGGTGTCCGCGTCCTGGGCCATGAGCAGCATCGACAGCAGGTCGCCCCGGTCGACGCCCTCCTCCCGCCACCCGCGCACCACGTCGAGCACGATCGTGCGCAGCCGTTCCACGGCCGCGTCGAACTCGCGGTTGCCGCGCAGCGGCAGCCTCTCCACGAACGACGGCGAGAGCGCGCGGACCATGCCCTGCTTGAGCACGGTGAACGTGGACCGGCCGACCTCCTCGATCTCGTGGTCGCCCATCCCGGTGGAGAACAGCGCCTCCCCGACGATGGTGACGGCGAGCGACTGGGTGTCCTCCTCGACCACGCGGACCTCGCCGGGCCGCCACGCCGCCGTCAGGTCGGCCGCCGCGCGGGCCATGGTCCGCGCGTACAGGGCGACGCGCTCGCCGTGGAACGCGGGCCGCACCATCCGGCGCTGGCGGCGGTGGAACGCGCCGTTCGACGTGGCCAGACCGTTGCCGAAGACCGGTTGGAACTTGTCGAACAATGCTCCTTTTCGGAAGGAAGAACCCTTCTTGACCAGCAGTTCGTGGACGACTGAGGGATTCGTCACGAAATAGGTGCGCATCGTTCCCAGATCGATCCGGACGATGTCGCCGCTATTCCGCAAAGATGCGGTGAAGCGGTAGCGCTCCCTCAACATCCGAACGGTGTGGCCGAACAGCGGAAGGCGGCCAGGGGCCACCGGCACGGACATATCCGCTCCTCGCTCGATCTCGGGGGATGTGCCACCATAAAGGCCATTCAGGGGAAAGCGGCATCGTCCGATCAGGTGGTCTCGACCACTCCGATGGGTCAGCGGGGCGTGACCGCTCTCCCCATAGGATGCTTCCACTCAAGCGAAAGAGGGTCGTGGTGGCTCAACGGGAGTGGGTTCCGGAGAGCGTTGACGTCTCCGTTCCGAGCATGGCGAGGACGTACGATTTCCTGCTCGGTGGCGCGCACAACTTCGCGGTGGATCGCGAACTCGCCGTGCACGTCGTGAAAGTGATGCCGGACGCGCGTTCGGCGGCCCGTGTGAACAGGGCTTTTCTCGGTCGGGCCGTGCGATTCATGGCCGATCGGGGAATCCGTCAGTTCCTCGACATCGGTTCGGGAATCCCGACGGTGGCCAACGTGCACGAGGTCGCCCAGTCCATGGATCCGGAGTGCCGGGTCGTCTACGTGGACAAGGACCCGATCGCGGTGGCGCACAGCGAGCTGATGCTCGCGGCGAACGACCGCGCGACCATCGTGCACGCCGACATGCGCGACCCGGACTCCGTCCTGGACCACCCGGAGACCCGCGGCCTGCTCGACTTCGACCGGCCCATCGGCCTGCTGATGCTGATGATGCTGCACTGGGTGCCGGACGCCGACGACCCGTGGGGGCTGGTGGCGCGGTACCGCGACGCGCTCGCCCCCGGCAGCTTCCTGGCGATCTCCCACGTCACCGCGGACGGGCAGGACGAGAGCCTGGCCGAGGTGACGGACCTGATCGAGGAGAGCCGCAGCGCCGACCAGCTCACCGAGCGCCCGCACGACCGCGTGGTCGCCCTGTTCGGCGACTTCGAGCTGGAGGAGCCCGGCCTGGTCGGGTGCGCCGCGTGGCGGTCGACCGGGCGCGGCGACATCTCCGACACCCCGGAGATGAACATGGTGATCTACGGCGGTGTCGCCAGGAAGCCCTGACGTCGTCCCGTCCACCACCACCGAAGGCGGTCGGGGACCGGTTCCCCGACCGCGGGCGACCCTGCTCGGCGCCGTCCTCCGGCGCGGCGGGTCGGCGCACAACCAGAACGAAGCAGGTCTCATGTCGCAGCCAGGTTCCGCGCCCGATCCCGGATCGGCCTCCCCGGACGGGGCCCGCGCGCGGGAGCTCCTCGCCCGCAGGTGGGCCTACGTGCTGAGCGGCTCCGAGGTGATCCCGCTGACCTCGGAGGAGCTCGAACGGGAGCTGCGCGGCGAGCTGGACGCGTTGTGCTCGCTGGTGACCGGCGAGCCGTTCGACGTCGCGGCGGCCGAGCGGATCGGGGAACGGGTCGTCGCGCTGGGGTACGTCGGCGAGGAGGGCCTGCGCGGCACCGTCGACGTCCTCGGCGGTGGACTCCCGGCGCTGCCGGGGTTCCGGCCCGCCGACGCGGACCGGATCGCGAAGGCGATCGGCGCGCTGGCCACCGGGTTCCTGGTCGCGATCCGGCGGGAGGTGCTGGAGCAGCAGGAGCGGTTGCAGCTGTCGCTGCTCAAGGCCGTGCGCGACGCCAAGTGGAACCTCGAGGAGAGCCGGGCGCGGTTCGACGAGGTCGTCACGTCCTCGGCGAGCGGCGTCGTGATCGTCGGCCTGGACGGGCGGCTGCTGCGGGTCAACACCGCGATCTGCGACATGCTCTCCCGCACCGCGGAGGAGCTGACCGGCACGACCCTGTTCGACCTCGTGCACCCCGACACGGTCGGGAAGCTGCGCTCCGCGCTGCGGGCCGTGGTCGAGGGCGGGCGGGACCGCGTCCGGCAGGCGCAGCTGCTGCCGCGCGCGAACGGGGACGTCGCCCGGATCTCGCTGACCGCGTCGCTGCTGCGCGACTCCCGCGGCGCGCCGGACCACTTCGTCGTGGTCGTCGAGGACGGCACGGAACTGGCGCTGCTGCAAGGGGAACTCAACCGGCAGGCGCTCAACGACGTGCTCACCGGCCTGCCGAACCGCCAGTTCTTCAGCAGCCACCTGGAAAGCGCGGTCCGGCGGGCGGACCCGGCGCACGGCGTGACGCTGCTGCACCTGGACCTCGACGCGTTCGGCATGGTCCGCGACAGCCTCGGGTGGCGCGCGGGGGACCGGCTGCTGGTGCACGTGGCGCAGCGGCTGACGTCGTTGCTGGCGCTGGAGAAGGCGATGGTCGCCCGGTTCGACGGCGGCGAGTTCGGCGTCCTCGTGGAGAACACGGCGACGACCCCGGACGTCGCCACCATCGCGACCGCCGTCAACCGGGAGCTGGCGGAACCCGTCTACGTCGACGGCCACGGCCTGGCGCTGTCCGCGTCGATCGGCGTGGCACGCGGGTCGTCGCGCGACCAGGACCACGTCGAGCTGCTGCGGGCGGCGGACCAGGCGTTGCGGCGGGCCAAGGGGGCGGGGCGCGGGCAGTGGGTGCTGTTCGACCCCGACCAGGACACGGCCGACCGCGCGACGCACGCGCTCGCCGTCGGCATGCCGGGCGCGTGGGAGCAGGGCGAGTTCGCCGTGCGCTACCGGGTGGTGGCGCGGCTGTCCGACGGTCGCCTCGACAGCGCGGAGGCGGTGCTGTCCTGGGACCGGCCGGAGGGGCTGGTGGCGCACGAGCGGTGCGTGGAACTGGCCGAGCGGACCGGGTTCTCGCTGCCGCTGGGGGAGTGGTTGCTCGGCACCGCCGCGGGTCAGGTCCGGTGGTGGGGTCGAGGCGCGCCGCCGCTGACCGTGGCCCTGACCGCGCACCAGGCCTCCGACGCGGACCTCGTGTCACGGGTGGTGCGGGTGCTGGACAACACCGGCCTGCGGGCCGAACGCCTGGCGCTGGGCGTGCCGGTCGGGGTGGTGGCGCTGGCCGAGGCGGCGGACAACCTCGGGGTGCTGGCCGAGACGGGCGTGCGGACGGCGTTGGAGGACTTCGGCCTGGGGCCGGACGACCTGGCCGCCGCGCTGGACCTCGGCGTCCGGTCGGTCCGCGTGCCGAAACGCCTGGTGGACCTGCGGAACAGGCAGGGCGCGGCCCACGCGGCCGCCATGATCCCCGTGCTGCGCGACGGGGGAATCACCGTCGTCGTCGACGGGATCGCCACGGAGGAGCAGGCGGCCTGGTGGCGGGACGCGGGCGCGGACTTGGCGACCGGCCCGCTCTTTGGGCCGGACCGGCTCGCCGTCGACTTCGCCCGCGACTTCCTGGTCGGGAGCTGACCGGCCTCCCGAGGAACCCGTTGTGTTCACAGCGTGTTCAGCCGGTGGCCGTCGGTGTGCGCCAGGGTTCGAGAAGCCCGCTCGACCCCCTGGACGAAGGACTGCCCCTTGCGCACACGAGCCCGCGTCACCGCCGCCCTGACCGTGCTGGCCCTCGGCCTGTCCGGCGCGCCCGCCTGGGCCGCGGCCCAGTCCGCCGTGCGGATCAACGAGATCGAGTCCAGCGGCGGCAGCCCCGGCGACTGGGTCGAGCTGGTCAACACCGGGACCACCGCGGTCGACGTGTCCGGCTGGATCGTCCGGGACGACGACGACTCGCACTCGTACCGGATCGCCTCGGGCACGTCGCTCGCCGCGGGGGCGTTCCTGGCGCTGGACGTGGACCCGTCGTTCGGGCTGGGCAGCGCGGACTCGGCGCGGCTGTTCCAGGGCTCCACCCTGGTGGACTCCTACTCCTGGACCGCCCACGCCTCCACCACGTACGGCCGCTGCGCGGACGGCGTCGGCGCGTTCAGCACGACCACCGCCCCGACCAAGGGCGCGGCCAACGCCTGCGGCACCGGGCAGCCGGGCGGCGGGACGTGGCCGGGCGGCTCGGCGGTCACCATCGCGGACGGCTCGAACGTGTTCGGGGAGAACCTGAGCGGGCTGTCGTTCGAGAGCCCCGGCGTGCTGTGGGCGGTGAACAACGGGCCGGGCAAGCTGTACCGCCTGACGCCCAGCGGGTCGACGTGGCGGCCGGACCCGGCGGGCGGCAAGTCGTTGCGCTACGCCAACGGCAGCGGTGACCCGGACGCCGAAGGTGTGGTCTTCACGCCCGACGGGCTGTTCGTCGTGACCGAGCGGGACAACTCGAAGAGCTCGACGAGCCTGCCCAAGGTCCTCCGCTACGACACCTCGGCGACCTCGTCCACGCTGAGCGCCACCGCGGAGTGGAACCTGACCGCGGACCTGCCGTCGTTGCCCGCCAACTCCGGGCCCGAGGGCATCTCCTGGATCCCGGACACCTTCCTGACCGCGCACGGCTTCCGCGACGAGCGCACCGGCGCGGCCTATGCCCCGGCGTCGTACCCCGGTCACGGCAGCGGTCTGTTCTTCGTCGGTGTCGAGGCGACCGGCGCGATCCACGCCTACGCCCTCACCCAGTCCGGCGGCGCTTCCACCCGCGTGGCCACGATCGCCAGCGGGTTCCCCGGCGTGATGGACCTGGAGTTCGAGTCCGCCACCGGGCACCTGTGGGCGGCGTGCGACGACACCTGCCAGGGCCGGACCGCCGTCCTCGACCTCAACGCCCAGGGCAGGTTCGCCGTCACCGCCGTCCACGACCGGCCGACGGGGATGGCGAACTACAACAACGAGGGTTTCGCCATCGCGCCCCAGTCCACCTGCTCGGCCGGTCGCAAGCCGGTGCTCTGGTCCGACGACTCGAACGACGGCGGCCACGCCCTGCGCGCGGGCACGCTCGACTGCACCCCCTGACGGCGTCGGAGGGCCGTGGACCACGGCCCTCCGGCTCCTAGTCCGCGGCGATCCCGCGGGCGCGGAGGTCGTCCCGCAGGGTCTCGCCGAGGAACTCCGAGCCGAGGACGCGGCGGAGGTTCGGCAGCAGCGCCAGGTCGTCGAGCGCGGCGATGTCGAACAGGTCGTCCTCGCCGTCCCACACCGGCGAGCACTCCGCGTACACCTGGAGCCCGCCGTCCATGACCAGCTCCTCCACACCCGCGAGGAGGTCGGCGTCGATCTCCAGCGCCTCGAAGTGGTCGCGGGCCTGCGGCAGGACCTTGTACGCCAGGTCGTTGTCGTAGGCGTACATCCAGGGATCGTTGCCGAGTCCCTTGTCGCGCAGCAGTTCGGCGATGTCGAAGCGCGGGGTGAGCGTGCCGTCGGCGTACATGAGCTTGTCGACGACGACGAGCTTGAGGTTGAAGTCCTGGAAGTCGGCCATGCCGGGCAACCTAGATCGCCGCGTCCGGGGCGGGCGGCGGGGGTGTCGCCAAGCTCTGGAAGCACGGGCGCAGCAGGTCGACGATCTGCTGCGGTGAGGCGTCCCCGAGCGGCGTGAGGCGCAGCAGGTACCGCTCGGCGATCACGCCGTGGACGATCGCGCTGAGCAGGCTCGCGCGCAGGTCGGCGTCCGGCGTGGGGATCGCCTCGGTGAGCTGGGTGAACCGGGCTTCCCCCGCGGCCCGGTAGCGGTCGGCGGCGGCGTCGTTCGTGAGCACCGAGCGCAGCACCGCCAGTGAGGCCGCGGGCTCGTCGGTCAGCCGCCTGCCCAACGACGTGAGCAGCGCTTCGGCCACCTCCTCCGACGTGCCCTCGGGCAGTTCGTCGGCCGGGACCTCGGACGCGCGGGCGAACAGCAGGTCCTTGCTGACGAAGTAGTGCATGACGAGCCCGGCGTCGACCCCGGCCGCCGTCGCCACGGCGCGGATGGTGGTGCGGTCGTAGCCGAGTTCGGCGAAGAGCGCGCGGGCCGCGGCGAGGATGCGCTCCTCGCTCAGGAGGCGCTGCTGCGCCCTGGTGGGTCGGGCGCTCGGTTCGGTCACGTGGTCATTCTACGGCCGTTGACCGACGGCCGATTTCGTTCTACGGTCGTTCAATCAACGAGCGTTCAACGAATGGAGCAGTCATGGCCGTCACGTCACGCGAGGTCGTCGACCGGGTCCTGCGCGCCAGCCTGGAGATGGACACCGACACGTTCGTGGACCTGTTCGCCCCGGACGGCTACGTGGAGTGGCCGTACCGACCGGAGGGCGTGCCCGACCGGTTGGAGGGCCGGGACCGGCTCCGCGAGTTCCTGGACTCCCAGGCGAAGGGCCTCGTCCGGTTCGACGAGTACCGCGACACGGTCGTCCACGAGACCGCCGACCCGGAGGTGGTGATCGTCGAGTACGAGGCGCACGGCACCGTGCTCCCGACCGGTGCGCCCCTGCACCAGACGATCATCGCCGTGATCCGCGTCCGCGACGGCCTGGTCGTCTCCTACCGCGACTACCTCAACCCGCTGGTGCTGGCCGAGACACTGGCGAGCGTGGCCGCCGCCGAAGGCGGAATTCACTAATCCACTCCGACCGTGCGCGAGCGAATGGGTGAAAAAGGGGTTCGCCGCTGCGAAGAACGGATTGACTCGCGTAACAATCGCCCTCCCGCACCGACCACATCCATGCGGGAAGGGGGAAATCGGTGTACTTCTCTCGGAGTTCTCGGCGGTTCTTCGACGACGACGATCTGCACGACGTCATCGAACGCGTGGCGGCGGAGCCGTCACTGGTGATCTACGTGGGCGCGGGGGTCACGATCGACCGCACCGGGCTGAGCTGGCCCGCGCTCGTGGCGAAGCTGCTGGAGGAGCACAAGCCGCCCGCGGTCGCCGACGCGATCATGAAGACCAACACCCCGCTCCAGGCCGCGTCCATCGCGGCGCAGCTGTACGCCGACCGGTCGGACGAGTGGGAGACCGAGCTGGTCAACGACATCCGGTCCCTGCTCTACGGCGGGCGGGGGTGGCAGCAGGGCGAACTGGCCCGCGCCGTCGTCAGCCTCGCGGCCGAACTGGTCGACCGCGGCAAGGACTACCACCTGGCCACGACGAACTACGACGAGTTCATCCAGCAGGAGATGGAACTGCTGAACCAGGGGCGCGACGACCTCGGCGTGCCGCGGGTCGTCGCTCCGGTGTCGGTGATCGAGACGCGCACGGCGAACCCCGGATTCCACCTGCCCGACCACACCAGGCCGGGGCAGATCCTGCACCTGCACGGCTACGTGCCCAACGGGGGCGGTACGCGGCGCGCGACGGTCGTGCTGAGCGAACGCGACTACATGGTGGCCTACGAGCGGTCGAGCGCGGTGCTGGAGGAGCTGTTCCGGCGGCACTCGGTGATCATCCTCGGGTCCAGCCTGATCGACCCGCCGTTGCTCAACGCGCTGGCGGCCACCATGCCGGAACCGGGAGAGGACCGGACGCGCGTCGCGGTCGTTCCGTTGCAGGGCATGGGTTTCCCCGCGGGGGCCGACGCGACGATCGACGACGTCAAGAGCAGCGTCGCCGACCGGATGGGCTCCTTCGGGGTGCACGCCGTGATCCCCGACTTCTTCTACCAGGTCGCGCAGCTCGTCACCGAGATCAAGGTGTGCTTGCGGCGCAACGGTTCCACGACCGCGGACCTGCCCACGCGGCCCTACCGGGAGCGGTTGGGGACGTGGTGGGACTCCTGGCACGGCGCCCGCACCGGCCACTACGAGGCGCGGCAGCACGTCGACCACGACCTCCTGACCGAGGCGCTGGCCCGGATCCGGACCGCGTTGTCGGTGCCACACGACGAGTTGATGAAGCTGGAGATCTGGGTTCGCTGGGACCCGGTGGCGACCGGTCAGCTGCGCCTGTGGGCGTCCACGGCCAGCCTGTGGCGGGACGTGGGGATGATGCGGACGGCGGAGATCGTGGCCGACTCCGCGTACGAGTCGGTGCGGGCGTTCTGCGCGGGCCGACCGATCATCTTCCCCGGCGAGGACGGAACCCGCGAGGGGCGCAGCGACCGCTGGCTCACCTACCTGTGCGTGCCCGTCCGCCTCGACGACCAGTCCGGCGACCTGCCCGTCGCGGTCGTCTCACTCGCCTCGATGAAGCCCAAGGAGAAGTCGAGGATCCGCGAGGGCAACGGTTCCCGCATCCGCCGGGCGATCTTCGCCGAGATGAAGCCGGTGGCCGAACGGATCATCCACGGCTGACGGGGAGCGCGCGGCGGTACTGGTCGACGCGGTGGCGCAGGTCGGCCCGGATGTCCGCCTCCAGCTCCGGCAGCGGTCGCGGGTCGCCCAGCTCCACGCTCGACTCGACCTCCCGCGCGACGAGCTGGTCGAACGACAGGCGTCGGGGCCGTTCGGTCCGCACCAGCACCGGCCCGATCCACTCGTGGAACCACCCGTCCGGCAGTTCCGCCGTCCTGGTCCAGTGCGCCATGCCGTCCCCCTCACACCGCGGGTCGTCCTACGAGGAGTATCGCCGCGATCGGCCACGGCGCTACTCGGCAGAGGACCGGCTTTGTCGGAGCTCCACGGCGCGGATGCTTATCGGTGGCATTTCCCTGGCGAGGAATTGACCTCTATTTGTCCCTGAATCGCGCTTTTCCCGGTGCGGTGGTCGGCGGCGGGAACGTTTCCCAGTGCGTCGCGGGGAAAGGCGGGTCGATGGGCTGTTCGGGTCGTCCTGGCGGCGTGGCGAGGGCCGTGTCGGCGTGGGGTGGTGGGGAACCTGCACACTGGTCGGTGATCGGCAGCGACTCTGGAAGGCGGCGGGATGGGCGCAGCGGGCACGGCGCGGCAGCCGCGGGTCGGGTCGCGCCAGCAGGCGGACCTGTTGGCGCTGCTGCGCGACGAGGGCGCCATCTCCAGGGTCGCGCTGGGGGAGCGGGTGGGGTTGCCCCGCGCGAAGCTGACGGCCGAGTTGGGCAAGCTCCTGGACACCGGGCTGGTGGAGGTCGGTGGACCCGCGGCCAGTCGGGGCGGGCGGCGGTCGTCGTTCGTGCACCTCGCGGACGACCTGCGGTTGCTCGGGGTGGACGTCGGGGCCACGTCGATCACCGTCGCCGTCACCGACGCGCGGTGCGAGGTGCTGGCCCACGTGAGCGAGGAGTGCGCGGTCCGCGAAGGGCCGGTCGTGGTGCTGGGGCGGGTGATCGCGCTGGCCGAGGAGGTGCTGGCCGAGGCCCCCGGCCGGTTGATCGGCGCGGGGATCGGGTTGCCGGGGCCGGTGAGCTTCCGCGACGGCATGCCGGTCGCGCCGCCGATCATGCCGGGCTGGGACCGGTACCCGGTGCGCGACGAGCTGGCGGGCAAGTGGGGTTGCCCGGTGACGGTCGACAACGACGTGAACGTGATGGCGCTGGGGGAGCGGCACGCCGGGGTCGCGCGGTCCATCGAGGACCTGATCTTCGTGAAGGTCGGCACGGGCATCGGCTGCGGCATCGTGCTCGGCGGCCAGGTGTACCGGGGGGTCGCGGGCACGGCCGGGGACATCGGCCACATCCGGCTGGACGACTTCGGGCCCGCCTGCGCGTGCGGCGAGGTCGGGTGCCTGGAGGCGTACTTCGGCGGCGCGGCGCTGGCCCGCGAGGGGTTGACCCTGGCCCGCAGCGGCCGGTCGGAGCTGCTCGCCGCCGCGCTGAACGACCGCGGCCGGGTGACCGCCGAGGACGTGGGCCTGGCGGCCAACTCCGGTGACTTCGCCGCCGCCAGCCTGGTGCGCGAGGGCGGCAGGCGGCTCGGCCACGTCGTCGCCTCGCTGGTGAGCTTCCTCAACCCCGGCATGGTCGTGATCGGCGGTGGCGTGTCCCGGCTCGGGCACTCCCTGCTGGCCGAGGTCCGCGGCGCGGTCTACCGCCGCTCGCTGCCCCTCGCGACGGGCAACCTGCCGATCGTGCTGTCCGAGCTGGGCGACTTGGCGGGCGTCACGGGCGCCGCCTGGTCCGCCACCGACCGGGCCTTCTCCACGGTCGTCTGACCCTCCCCCGCCGGGGACGGACGACGGATCCGGTTGTCTGACAACGTTGTCAGCTGCGCCTTGTTGCCACCAAGTTTCGCCTCACATCGACCGACTTTTGTCGTGATCTGACGAAAGTCCCCCTCACTTCTTGCTCTGGATGGCGTATTGCGTCCGATATGCGCGGTAGTTCAGGCTCTTTTGTGAGCTGAGACACCGACTTTTGATCGGCTCCTCAACGAAGTGGAGCGTCCGTGCTGCGCACTCCCGGCCCGGCGGACCGAACCGGTCTGCGCCGAGCGAACCTGGCCCTGCTCGTGCGGACGCTGCGCGACCACGGCCAGATCTCCCGCGCGCAGCTCGCCGTGCGGTCCGGGCTCTCCAAGGCGACCGTCTCCTCGCTCGTGGGCGACCTGGCGCGCCGCGGTCTCGTCCGCGCCGCCGGGACCGCCGCCCGCGGCCAGGGCCGTCCCGGCGAGCTGGTCGAACTCCGACCGGCCACGGCCTGCGGCGTCGGCCTCGACCTGCACGTGGAGCACGTGGGCGCCACCGTGGTGGACCTCACCGGCCAGGTGCTGGTCCGCAGCCGGATCGCCTGCGACGTCCCCGCCGCCGGGCCCGACCACGTGCTCGACCTCCTCGCGGAGGTCCTGACCGGCGTGCTCGACGACGTGCGGGCGCGCGGCGGGTGGGGCACGGGGGCCACGGTCGCGGTGCCGGGACTGGTCGACACCGACGGCGCGGTGGTCCGGCTCGCCCCGCAGCTGCGGTGGCGTGAAGTGGCCCTGCGCGACGGGCTGGCCGCCCGCACCGGCCTGGACCTGGACTTCTTCGGCGCGGACAACGACGCCAACCTCGCCGCCGTCGCCGAGCACCACGCGGGCGCGGCGGTCGGGCTCGACGACTTCGTCTACCTCACCGGCGACCACGGCGTCGGCGCGGGCGCGTTCTCCCGCGGCGAGCTGGTGCGCGGCCACCTCGGCTACGCCGGCGAGGTCGGCCACATGGCGCTGGACCCGCTGGGCCCGTGGTGCTCGTGCGGACGTCGTGGCTGCTGGGAGACCCGCGTCGGCCTCGGCGCGCTGCTGCACGCCTGCGCCAGCCCCGACGACCCGGTCCACGACCCGGCGCTCGACCCGGACGCCCGGATGGCGCTGGTCCGGGCGCGGGCCGAGAGCGGCGACCGGCGCACCCTCGACGCGCTGCACCAGATCGGCGCGGCCCTCGGCACGGGGGTCGCGGTGCTGGTCAACGTCCTCAACCCGGCGGCGGTGGTGCTGGGCGGCTACTTCGCCGCCCTGCCCGAGTGGCTGGTCGAGCCGGTGCGGGCGGAGGTCGCCGCGCACGTCCTCGCCGAGGGCGCGGGCGGCGCGACGGTCGTCGCGTCCCGGCTGGGGTTCGAGGCCTCGGCCACCGGCGGCGCGGTGCACGCGCTCCGCCACGTCCTGGACGACCCGGCGGTCGTGCCGATCACCGAGCAAGCCGAGCACGTCGAGCACGTCGAGCACGTCGAGAACACGGAAGGAGTGGTCGCGCGATGACCGCCGACGACCAGCCGCTGCTGCGGATGACCGGCATCGTCAAGGAGTTCCCCGGTGTCCGCGCCCTCGACGGCGTCGAGCTGAGCGTGCTGCCGGGCGAGGTGCACTGCCTGCTCGGCCAGAACGGCGCGGGCAAGTCCACCCTGATCAAGGTCCTCTCCGGGGCCCACCGGCCCGACCACGGCGAGATCCTGTGGCGCGGCGAGCCCACGTCGCTGCCGTCGCCGGTGGCGGCGCTGCGCCTGGGGATCGCGACGATGTACCAGGAGCTGGACCTCGTGCCGGGGCTCTCGGTCGCGGAGAACGTGTTCCTCGGTCACGAGCGGTCGCGGTTCGGGTTCAGCCGCCGGGGCGCGGCGCGCGCCGAGGCGTCCGCGCTGATGCGCAGGCTGGGCCACCCGGAGATCCGGCCGGAGCGGGAGGTCGGCCTGCTGTCGGCCGCCGGGCAGCAGCTCGTGTCGATGGCGCGGGCGCTGGCCCACGACGCGCGGCTCATCGTCATGGACGAGCCGACCGCCGCGCTGGCGTCGGACGAGGTGGACAACCTGTTCCGCATCGTCGGCGAGCTGGCCGCCGACGGCGTGTCCGTCGTCTACATCTCGCACCGGCTGGAGGAGATCCGCCGGATCGGGAGCCGCGTCACGGTCCTCAAGGACGGCCGCACGGTCGCCTCCGGGCTGGCCGCGGACACGCCCACGTCCGAGCTGGTGAACCTGATGTCCGGCCGCCAGGTGAACACCGTGTTCCCGGTCCGCGAGGTGTCCACGGCCGACGAGCGGGCCGAGGTGCTCAAGGTCGAGGGGTTGACCAGGGCGGGGGAGTTCGCCGACGTCAGCTTCACCGTGCACGCCGGGGAGGTGCTGGGCATCGCCGGGCTCGTCGGAGCGGGCCGCAGCGAGATCCTGGAGACCGTGTTCGGCGCCCGCAAGCCCGACTCCGGCACGGTGAGCGTCGACGGGGTGCGGCTCAAGCCGGGCAGCGTCTCCGCCGCCGTGAAGGCCGGGATCGGGCTGGCCCCCGAGGAGCGCAAGAGCCAGGGCCTGCTGCTGCAACTCCCCGTCGCGCACAACGTGACGCTGGCCAGCCTCGGCGCGTACAGCACCGCCGGGTTCACCGACCGGGGCCGGGAGATGACCGACTCGCGGGCGGTGCTGGAGAAGCTGGAGCTGCGGCCCGCCGACCCCCGCCGCCTCGTGGGCACGTTCTCCGGCGGCAACCAGCAGAAGGCCGTCGTCGCGCGCTGGCTGGTGCGCGGCTGCCGGGTGCTGCTGCTCGACGAGCCCACGCGCGGCGTCGACGTCGGCGCGCGCGCCGAGCTGTACCGGCTGGTGCACGAACTGGCCGCCGACGGGGTGGCCGTGGTCCTGGTGTCCAGCGAGGTCCCCGAGGTCCTCGGCCTCGCCGACCGGGTCCTCGTGCTGCGCGAGGGCGAGGTGCTCGCCGACCGGCCCGCCGCCGAGCTGACCGAGGCGGCCGTGCTCGACATCGTCATGGAAGGCAGCGCCGCGACCGAACTCGCGGGCGTCGTTGAGGAGGTTTCGTCGTGACCGGCAAGTCCTCGACCCCGGTGCTCGCCACCGGAGACCAGACCGGGCCGCCGCCCGAACGGGAGCGGCCGAGCCGCGGCGGGTTCACCGTGGACGTGCGCCTCGCCGGGCTCGTGGGCGTGCTGGTCCTGTTGTGCCTGGTCGGCTACCTCACCCGCCCCGACGGCTTCCTGACCGAGGCCAACATCTCCACGATGCTGCGGCTCGCCGCGGCGATCGGCGTGGTGAGCGTCGGCATGACGTTCGTGATCATCAGCGGCGGCATCGACCTGTCCGTCGGGTCGATCGTGGCGCTGAGCAGCGTGTGGATGACCACCGTCGCGACCCAGTCCTACGGGCCCGTGGTGATGGTCCTGTGCGGGCTGCTGGTCGGCCTGGGCTGCGGTCTCGTCAACGGGGTGCTGATCTCCTACGGCAAGATCGTGCCGTTCATCGCCACGCTGGCCATGTACGCCTCGGCGCGCGGCCTGGCCGAGCGGCTGTCCGGGCGGCGCACGCAGGTCGTGTCCGAGACGGGCTTCACCACGTTCTTCCGCGGCGACTTCCTCGGCGTCCCGGTGCTGATCTGGATGCTGGCGCTGGTGTTCGCGGTCGGCTGGGTGCTGCTCAACCGGACGAACTTCGGCCGCCGCACGTTCGCCGTCGGCGGCAACGCCGAGGCCGCCCGGCTGGCGGGCATCGACGTCAAGCGGCACACGGCGCTGGTCTACGGCATCGCGGGCCTGTGCTGCGGCATCGCCGCGGTCATGGTCGTCGCCCGCACCACGTCCGGCGCCTCCACCAACGGCCTGTTCTACGAACTGGACGCCATCGCGGCGGTCGTCATCGGCGGCACGCTGCTCACCGGCGGCCGGGGCAGCCTCATCGGCACCCTCGTCGGCGTCCTGATCTTCACGGTGCTCAACAGCATCTTCACCCAGAACAACCTCGACACCGACATCCAGAACATCGCCAAGGGCGTGATCATCGTCGCCGCCGTGCTCCTGCAGAGCACCCGGCTGCGTCGCCGCGTCCGAAAAACCTGACCGTTCCCCCGACGTCCCCCGTTCCGGAGCCACACCCGACACCGCTGGAGTTCGCCATGCCTTCACTCGACCGCCGCCGCTTCCTGTGGGGCACCACCGCGCTCGGCGCCACCGCCGTGCTCGCCGGCTGCACGTCAAACGAGTCGGCGAAAGCCGGCGCGACCAACGCCGTCGCCGGGTCCTCGGGGGAGAACAGCCAGCCCGGCAAGGCCGTCACGATCGGGTTCTCCGCGCCCGCCGCCGACCACGGCTGGATGGCGGCCATGACGAAGAACGCGAAGGCGCAGGCGGGGCAGTTCTCCGACGTGACGCTGAAGGCCACCGAGGGCACCAACGACGTCAACCAGCAGATCGGCCAGGTCGAGACGCTGATCAACGACAAGGTCGACGTGCTGGTGATCCTGCCGTTCGACGGCAAGGCGCTCACCGAGGTCGGCAGGCAGGCCACCGACGCGGGCATCCCGGTGGTCAACGTCGACCGGATCTTCGACACGCCGCTGGCCTACCGGGCGTGGATCGGCGGCGACAACTACCGCATGGGCGTCAACGCGGGCAACTACATCGCCGCCCAGATGAAGTCCAAGAACATCTCCAGCCCGGTGATCGGCGAGGTCGCGGGCATCGACTCGCTGCCGCTGACCCAGGAGCGCAGCAAGGGCTTCAAGGACGCGCTGGCCCGCGCCGGGTTCACCGTCGGCCCGCGGGTGTCCGCCCAGTTCACCCCGGAGTCCGGCGAGCAGCAGACCGCGAACCTGCTCCAGGGCGCGAGCAAGCTCGACGCGCTGTGGAACCACGACGACGACCAGGGCATCGGCGTCCTCGCGGCGATCGACGGCGCGGGCCGCAAGGACTTCATCATGGTCGGCGGCGCGGGCTCGCGGAACATGATGGACCTGATCAAGGCCGACAGCGGCGTGGTCAAGGCGACGGTGCTCTACAGCCCGTCGATGGCCTCCTCCGCCATCGCGCTGGCCAGGATGCTCGGCCAGGCCAAGGGCATCGGCGACCTTGCCGAGCACGAGATCCCCGCGCTCATCACGACCTACTCCGCCGTCGTGAGCAAGGAGAACGTGGACTCCTACCTCGACGTCGGCTTCGACTCCTGACCGTGTCCCGGCGTCGCGGCGCGGCGGCGCCGGGGTCTTCCGGCCCGTGGTGGGACACAGGATCGACGAAAGGCCAGGACGGATGAACCAGGAGATCGGCGTCGGGATGGTGGGGCACGCGTTCATGGGCGCGGTGCACTCGCAGGCCTGGCGCAACGCGCACCGCTTCTTCGACCTGCCGCTGACGCCGAGGCTGTCGGTGCTCGGCGGCCGGGACGAGGCCCGCACGCGGGCCGCGGCGGACAAGTACGGGTGGGCCGCGGTCGAGACCGACTGGACCGAGCTGGTCCGGCGGGACGACGTGCAGGTGGTCGACATCTGCACGCCCGGCGACACGCACTGCGACATCGCGGTGGCGGCGCTGGAGGCGGGCAAGCACGTGCTGTGCGAGAAGCCGCTGGCGAACTCGGTCGCGGAGGCGGAGAAGATGGTCGCCGCCGCGGAGGCCGCCGCGGCTCGCGGGGTGCGGTCGATGGTGGCGTTCAACTACCGCCGGGTGCCCGCGCTGGCGTACGCCCGCAAGCTCGTCGCGGCGGGTCGCCTCGGCGAGATCCGGCACGTCCGGGCGGTGTACCTCCAGGACTGGCTGTCCGACCCCACCTCGCCGCTGACCTGGCGGCTGGACCGGGAGAAGGCGGGGTCCGGCGCGCTCGGCGACCTCGGCGCGCACATCGTGGACGCCGCGCAGTTCGTCACCGGCCACACCATCACCGGTGTGTCGGCGCTGACCGAGACCTTCACCAAGTCCCGGCCGGACGGGGCCGGGGGCACGGGCGAGGTCACGGTCGACGACACGGCGCTGTTCCTGGCCCGCTTCGACAGCGGCGCGGTCGGCAGCTTCGAGGCCACCCGCTACGCGCTCGGCCGCAAGAACGCCATGCGGCTGGAGGTCAACGGCTCCCGCGGCAGCCTGGCGTTCGACTTCGAGTCCATGAACGAGCTCCAGTTCTTCGACGGCGACGCCCCCGGCCCGGAGTCCGGCTTCCGCCGGGTCCTGGTCACCGAGGCCGACCACCCCTACGTCGGCGCGTGGTGGCCGCCCGGCCACCTCCTCGGCTACGAGCACACCTTCGTCCACGAGGTCGTCGACCTGGTGACCGCCATCGCCACCGGAGCGGACCCGGCTCCGAGCTTCGCCGACGGGCTCCGGGTCCAGCGGGTCCTCGCGGCCGTGGAGGACAGCGCGGCCACGGGCACCTGGCGGCAGATCGCCACCTGAGGCGCGAGAACACCCGAAGAGCGGTGTCGACCCGGCGGACGGGCCGGGTCGACACCGCGACGCGAAAGGAGGTCTCCCAGCTTCCGCGGTTCCCAGTTCGGTGAGAACGAGGAGAGAATACCCGTGCGTGGTAAGCGAAGCGTGGAGCACGACCCGCAGTTGCGGACACCACCCCCGAACCTACGACCACCGGCGGCCCGCCTCGGCGTCGCCACCCTGGCCCTGCTGACCGGGCTCGTCGGCCTCGCCGCGCCCGCCGCGGCCCACCCGGACGGCGAGCACGTCCTGGTGTTCTCCAAGACGGCGGGGTTCCGGCACGACTCCATTCCGGACGGGATCGCCGCGATCCAGGCGCTGGGCGCGGCCAACGAGTTCACCGTGGAGGCGACCGAGGACGCGGGCGCGTTCACCGACGCCAACCTCGACCGGTTCGACGCGGTCGTGTGGCTGTCCACGACCGGCGACGTGCTCGACGCCGACCAGCAGGCCGCGTTCGAGCGGTTCGTGCAGGACGGCGGCGGTTACGCGGGCGTGCACGCCGCCGCGGACACCGAGTACTCCTGGCCCTGGTACGGCGACCTCGTGGGCGCCTACTTCAAGTCCCACCCGGCCACCCAGCAGGCCACCGTGGTGGTCGAGGACCACGACCACCCCTCCACGGCGCACCTGCCGGACCGGTGGACGCGCACCGACGAGTGGTACAGCTACCGGAGCAACCCGCGCTCGGCCGTGCACGTGCTGGCGGCGCTGGACGAGACCAGCTACACGCCCACCGATCCCGCGGGCGACCACCCGATCGCGTGGTGCCACCCGCAGGGCGGCGGCCGGTCCTGGTACACGGGGATGGGCCACACCAAGGAGTCCTACGCGGACCCGGCGTTCCGGCAGCACCTGCTGGGTGGCATCCGCTACGCGGCGGGCGCCGTGTCGGCGGACTGCTCGCCGGGGACCACCACGCCGAACGAGCCGCCGACCGACGCGGACTTCGACCAGATCACCCTCGCGCTGGGCGAGGAGAAGACCGGGGAGCCGATCGCGCTCGCCGTCCTGCCCGACCGCCGGGTGCTGCACACCTCCCGCGACGGTCGCGTGTGGCTGACCACCCCGGAGGCGACGACGTCGCTCGCCGGGACGCTGTCGGTCTACAACCACGACGAGGACGGCCTCCAGGGCATCGCGGTCGACCCGGACTTCGCCACCAACAAGTGGGTGTACCTCTACTACGCGCCGCCGCTGGACACCCCGGCCGGTGACGCGCCGGAGAGCGGGACCGCCGCGGACTTCGCGCCCTTCAAGGGCCACAACCAGTTGTCCCGCTTCAAGCTGGCCGACAACGGCACCCTGGACCTGGGCAGCGAGCAGCGGATCCTCCAGATCCCGGCCGACCGCGGCCTGTGCTGCCACGCGGGCGGCGAGATCGACTTCGACGCGCAGGGCAACCTGCTGCTGTCCACGGGCGACGACACGAACCCGTTCGCCTCGGACGGCTACAACCCGATCGACGAGCGCCCCGACCGCAACCCCGCGTTCGACGCCCGCCGCTCCTCGGCCAACACCAACGACCTGCGCGGCAAGATCGTCCGCGTCAAGGTCGCCGGTGACGGCTCGTACACCGTGCCCGCGGGCAACCTGTTCGCGCCGGGCACCGACAAGACGCGGCCCGAGATCTACGCGATGGGCTTCCGCAACCCGTTCCGGTTCGCCGTGGACAAGAAGACCGGCTGGATCCACCTCGGCGACTACGGTCCGGACGCCGGTGCGGCGAACCCGAACCGCGGTCCCGGCGGGACGGTCGAGTTCAACCTGATCAAGGAGCCGGGCAACTACGGCTGGCCGCTGTGCGTCGGGGACAACCTGGCGTTCAACGACTACGACTTCGCCACCGGCGTCTCGGGGCCCAAGTTCGACTGCGCCCACCCGCGCAACGACAGCCCGCACAACACCGGGCTGGTGGACCTGCCGCCCGCCAAGGCCGCGTGGATCCCCTACGACGGCGGGTCCGTGCCGGAGTTCGGCACCGGCGGCGAGTCCCCGATGGGTGGTCCGACCTACGACTACGACCCCGCCCTGAACAAGGTCACGAAGTTCCCGGAGTACTACGACGGCAAGAACTTCGCCTACGAGTGGGACCGCGGCTGGATCAAGACCATCGACGTCGGCCCGAACGGCGAACGCGGCACGATCGCGCCGTTCTTCGACTCGATGACGCTCACCAGGCCGATGAACCTGGAGTTCGGGCCGGACGGTTCGCTCTACGTCCTGGACTACGGCAGCGGCTACTTCGGCGGGGCCGCGGACTCGGCGGTCTACCGGATCGACTACACCCGCGGCAACCACACGCCCGTGGCGAAGCTCAAGGCCGACAAGACCTCCGGCCCGGCTCCGCTCACGGTGGCGTTCGACCCGACCGGCACCACCGACGAGGACGGCCCCGAGCTGACCTGGGCGTGGGACTTCGACGGTGACGGCACCACCGACTCCACGCAGGCCGGACCGGTGAGCCACACCTACACCACGGTCGGGCAGTTCAGCGCCAAGCTGTCGGTGACCGACCCGACCGGGCTGACCGGCTCGGCCAGCGTCGTCGTCAACGTCGGCAACACCGCCCCGGTGGTCACCCTGAACACCCCGCTCGACGGCTCGGTGTTCAGCTTCGGCGACCAGGTGCCGTTCTCGGTCACGGTCGTCGACCCGGAGGACCAGCCGGTCGACTGCTCCAAGGTGGTCGTGGAGTACATCCTCGGCCACGACAGCCACGGCCACCCGCTCAGCAGGGCCACCGGCTGCCAGGGCACCATCCCCACCCCGGCCGACGGCGGTCACGGCGCGGACGCCAACGTCTTCGGCGTCATCAACGCCACCTACACCGACACCGGCGCCCCTGGCGCACCGGCGCTGACCGGGTCGGACGAGGCCGTGTTGCAGCCCAAGCACAAGCAGGCCGAGTTCTACACCGGCGCGCAGGGCGCACGGGCGCTGGAACGCGACACGGCCGAGGGTCGCAAGCGGGTCGGCGAGATCGAGAACGGCGACTGGATCAAGTTCAGCCCGGTGAACCTCGCCGGGGTGACCGGGATCGGCTACCGCGTCTCGTCCGGGGGCTCCGGCGGCACGCTCGAGGTCCGGCTCGACGCGCCGGACGGTCCGCTGGCGCAGTCCGTGCCGGTGGCCAACACCGGCGGCTGGGACAACTACCGCGACCTCCCGCCGACGCCGGTCACCGATCCCGGTGGCACGCACGAGATGTACTTCGTGTTCAAGGGCGGCGGTGGCGCGCTGTTCGACGTGGACTCGTTCACCTTCAGCACGGACCAGCCCGCCGCGTGCGTGCCGGTCGTGCCGGAGGCGGGCTACCGCAGCCTCTACGACGGCACCGCGGCGAGCCTGGAGGCGTGGAACCAGGCCGGTCCGGGCCGGTTCGCCCAGCAGAGCGACTGCACGATCCGCTCCGAGGGCGGCATGGGTCTGCTGTGGCACGAGGCCGAACTGGGCTCGTACAGCCTGAAGCTCGACTGGATGCTCGCCGGGGACGACAACTCCGGCGTGTTCATCGGGTTCCCCGATCCGGGCAACGACCCGTGGGTCGCGGTGGACAAGGGCTACGAGATCCAGATCGACCCGACGGACGCGGACGACCGCACCACCGGCTCGGTCTACACGTTCAAGGCCGCCGACCTGGCCGCCCGCGACGCCGCGCTGAAACCGGCGGGGCAGTGGAACGCCTACGAGATCGTGGTCACCGGCCAGCGCATCCAGGTGCTGCTGAACGGCGTGGCGATCAACGACTACACCAGCACCGATCCGGCCCGCGACCTGACGCGGGGCTTCATCGGGCTGCAGAACCACGGCGACGCCGACGACGTGCGGTTCCGCAACGTGCGCGTCAAGGACCTCGACGTGGTGGCGCCGGAGACCAGGGCCACGACCGGCACCGCCCCCGGCGGGTCCGGCTGGCACACGGCGACCCCGGTGTCGGTGGAGCTGGCGGCCACCGACGCGGGCGGTGTCGCGCGCACCGAGTACCGGCTCGACGGCGGTGACTGGACCGCCTACACCGAGCCGGTCGTGGTGACCGGCGACGGCGTCCACCGGGTGGAGTACCGCTCCACCGACACCTCGGGCAACGTCGAGCAGGTCAAGGCGCTGGAGCTGAAGCTCGACGCCACCGCCCCGGTCACCACCGCCACCTTCGCCTCACCGGGCGAGAGCGGCTGGCACGGCGGCGCGGTGTCCGTGGTGCTGACCGCCGCCGACCCGGCCTCCGGGGTGGCGCGCACCGAGTGGAGCCTCGACGGCGGCGCGTGGACGGCCTACAGCCGCCCGGTGCCGGTGTCCGGCGACGGCACGCACACGCTGTTGCACCGGTCCGTCGACACGGCGGGCAACGCCGAGGTCGACCGGGCGGCGACGATCCGGATCGACGGCACGGCGCCCACGCTGCTCGTCACGGGCGTGGCGAACGGCCGCGTGTACGGCGACGCGACGGACGTGGTCGTGTCGTGGGAGGCCGGTGACGCCACCTCCGGTGTCGGCGCGGTCACCGCGACCCTGGCCGGTCGGGCGCTGACCTCCGGCTACGCGGTGGCGCTGCACGAGCTGCCGCTGGGCGTGCACGAGCTGCGGGTGTCCGCGACCGACGTCGCGGGCAACACCACCACCAGGACGGTGCCGTTCGCGGTCACCACGTCGCTGCGGGACGTGTCCCAGCTGCTCGACCGGTTCAAGGCCACCAACCGGCTGCCGAGGGCGACCTACGACCAGCTCACCAAGCAGCTGGCGAAGGCGCGCAAGGCCGAGGCGGCGGGCCAGGACGCCAAGGCGGTCCGGGAGCTGCGGACGTTCCGCGACCTGGCCGCGGGCGTGCCGGACGCGGGCGTGCGGTCCGTGCTGGTCCGGGACGCGGACGCGGTGATCGCCCAGCTCGACGGCGACCCCGCGCCGCGGCGCCGGGAGTAGTCCACGGGTCGGGCGGGCGCCACGCGTCCGCCCGACCCGGCACCACCCAGCTTCACCCCTGCGAGAAGGGCGGTCGGGATGTCGGACCAACGGACCGGGCTGTGGTTGATCGGGGCGCGCGGATCGGTGGCGACCACCGCCGTGAGCGGGTTGCTCGCCTTGCGGGCCGGACTCGCACCGCCCACGGGGTGCGTGACCGCGAGACCGGAACTGGCCGACGCGGACCTGCCGTCGTGGGACGACATCGTTGTCGGCGGCCACGACGTCGTGACGACCTCCCTGGACAAGCGCGCCGAACAGCTGGCGTCGGCGGGCGTGCTGCCGCACCACCTGCTGCCGTCGCTGGTCGACGGGCTGCGGGCGGCCGACGCCGAGATCCGCGAGGGCTACCACCCGGCCACCCACCGCGGCGCCCAGGCCGTGGCGGCGGAACGGCTCGCGACGGACCTCCTGCTGTTCCGGGAGCGGCACGACCTGGCTCGGGTCGTCGTGGTGAACGTGTCCTCGACCGAGCCGCCCGTGCCGCACCTGCCCGAGCACGACGACCTCGCCCTGCTGGAGACCGCGCTGGCCGACCCGGAACGCGCGGTCCTGCCGCCCAGTTCGCTGGCCGCCTACGCGGCGCTGCGCGCGGGCTGCCCGTTCGTCGACTTCACGCCGTCCACCGGTGTCGCGCTGCCCGCGTTGCACCAGCTCGCCGTGAAGCTCGGCCTGCCGTACGCCGGGCGCGACGGCAAGACCGGGGAAACCCTGCTGCGCACCGTTCTCGCGCCGATGTTCACCGCGCGCGGCCTGCGCGTGCGCTCCTGGTCGGGCACGAACCTGCTCGGCGGCGGCGACGGGGCGACGCTCCAGGACGCCGAGCACGCCGCCAGCAAGCTGGAGTCCAAGGCCCGCGGCCTGGCCGCGCTGCTCGGCGAGGCCGTGACCGCGCCGCTGCACATCGACAACGTCCCGGACCTGGGGGAGCAGAAGACCGCGTGGGACCACGTGTCGTTCGAGGGGTTCCTCGGCGCGCGGATGAGCCTCCAGTTCACCTGGACCGGCCTGGACTCCTCGCTGGCCGCGCCGCTCGTGCTCGACCTGGCCCGGCTCGTGGCCGCCGCGCACGCCGACGGGCAGTCGGGTTCGTTGGGCGCGTTGGCGTTCTTCTTCAAGGACCCGCTCGGCCACGACGAGCACCGCTTCGCCGAGCAGACCCGCGACCTGCACGCGTGGGCCCGTGAGCTGGGGAGGAACCGCGCGTGAAGGCCTACGTCGAACTCGTCCGCGCGCCCGCCGCGCTCACCGTCCTGGGCGACACCGTCGCCGGGGCCGCCGCGTCCGGGAACCCGTTGCGCGGCCGGAGGATCGCGCTGCCGCTGGCCTCGGTGGCGCTGTACTGGTCGGGGATGGCCCTCAACGACTGGGCCGACCGCGACCTGGACGCCGTCGAACGCCCGGAGCGACCGGTGCCGTCCGGGCGGATCACGCCGAACCGAGCGCTGGCCGTGGCCGCCGGGCTCAGCGCCGCGGGACTCGGGATCGCGGCGTGGGCGGGAGGCCGGGACGCGCTGCGCGTCGCCGTGCCGCTCGCGCTGGCCGTGTGGTCCTACGACACCGTGCTGAAGTCCACCCCGGCCGGACCGCTCGGCATGGCCGCGTGCCGGGGGCTCGACGTCCTGCTCGGCGCGAGCGGGGCCGGGGGAGCGCTGCCCGCCGCGGCGGCCGTGGCCGCGCACACCTTCGGCGTGACAACGCTGTCGCGCGGGGAGGTGCACGGCACGTCCGCCCCGGTGGCCCGCGCGGTCGTCGGCGGCACGGCGCTCAGCGCGCTCGCCGCCGTCGTCGGGCCCTCGGCCTCGTGGCGGCACCGCCTGGCCGGGCTGGTCGCCGCCACCGGCTACGCCGTCACGGTCGGCGGGGCCCAGCTCGCCGCCGCGCGCACGCCCGACGCGGCGTCCGTGCGGACCGCGACCAAGGCCGGCATCCACGGCATGGTCCCGCTCCAGTCCGCGCTCGCCGCGCGGGCCGGGTCGGTCGCGGCGGCCGCCGCCGTCGCGCTCGCGCTGCCGCTGGCCCGGCGGCTGAGCCGGAAGGTGAGCCCGACATGACGTTCCACCTCGGCTACGGCACCAACGGCTTCGCCAACCACCGCCTCGACGACGCGCTCGACATCATCGCCGGGCTCGGCTGCACGTCCGTGGCGCTGACCCTGGACCACCACCACCTCGACCCGTTCGCCGACGACCTGCCCGCACGGGTGGCGCGCGTCGCCGCGAAGCTCGACAAGCTGGGCCTGCGCTGCGTCGTGGAGACCGGCGCCCGGTACCTGCTCGACCCGCTGCGCAAGCACCACCCGACGCTGGTCAGCGAGGCGCAGGAGGTCCGGGTCGACTTCCTGCTCCGCGCGGCCCGGATCGCCGCCGAGCTGAACGCCGACTGCGTGTCGTTCTGGTCCGGCATCAGGCCCGCGGACGTGCCCGTGCAGGAGGCGTGGCGGCGGATGCGGTCCGGCGTGGCCGCCGTCCTGGAGGGCGCGGAGCCGCTCGGCGTCACCCTCGGCCTGGAACCCGAGCCGGGGATGCTCGTGCAGCACCTCACCCAGGCGTTGCGGCTGCGGGAGGAACTGGGCGCGCCGACGCTGTTCGGCGTGACCCTGGACGTGGGGCACTGCGTGGCCGTGGAACCCGACGACGCGGCCACGTGCGTGCGCCGCGCGGGGTCGCTGCTGGTCAACGTGCAGCTCGACGACATGCGGCCGGGCGTGCACGAGCACCTGGAGTTCGGCGAGGGCGAGCTGGACCTGCCCGGCACCCTCGCCGCGCTGACCGCCGTGGGCTACGTCGGCGTCGCCGCCGTGGAACTGCCCCGGCACAGCCACGCGGCCCCGGACGTGGCGAAACGGGCGATGGAGGCGCTGACCGCCGCCATGCCCGTGGAACCCGCTGGCCCCCGGCACCCGTGGCTCGCCGACGCCCAGCGCGCCGTGCGCCGCGACCCCGCCGTGGTGGACCGGCTGTTCCCGGCGGTCGGCCGTCGGGTCGGCCGTGGCCTCGCCCGGCCCGACGACCCGCGGGGTCTCGTGCACGGCAGCGTGGACGACACGGCCCGCGCCGAACTCCTCGGCGCGCTCGCCACCGTCCTGGACGCCACCACGCTGTCCGCCCGCCTGCTCGCGCTCTACCGGCACGGCGACGACGCCGAGAAGCGCGGCGTGCTGCGCGGCCTCTCGCTGGTCGGCGGCCGGGCGGTGCCCGCGGGCCTGGAGATCGTCCGGGACGCCCTGCGCACCAACGACGTCCGGCTCGTCGCCGCCGCGCTCGGCCCGTTCGCGGCCGAGCACCTCGACGACCACGGCTGGCGGCACGGCGTCCTGAAGTGCCTGTTCACCGGCGTGCCGCTGGAGGCGGTGGCCGGGCTGGACCGGCGGGTCGACGACGAGCTGCTGCGCATGGTCGCCGACTACGCCGCCGAACGTTCCGCCGCGGGCCGCGACGTGCCCGCCGACGCCGCACGACTGCTCGGAAAGGGTGAGTGAGATGCGCATCTTCGACCCGCACGTGCACATGACGTCCCGCACGACCGACGACTACGAGGCCATGCACGCGGCCGGGGTCCGCGCCCTGGTCGAACCGGCGTTCTGGCTGGGTCAGCCGCGCACGTCGGTCGGCTCGTTCACCGACTACTTCGACGCCCTCATCGGCTGGGAGCGCTTCCGCGCCGCCCAGTTCGGCATCCGGCACCACTGCACGATCGCGCTGAACCCCAAGGAGGCCAACGACCCCCGGTGCGCGGGCGTGCTGGACGTGCTGCCGCGCTACCTGGAGAAGGACGGCGTCGTCGCGGTCGGCGAGATCGGCTTCGACTCGATGACGCCCGAGGAGGACGAGGCGTTCGCCCGCCAGCTCCAGCTCGCGATCGAGCACGACCTGCCCGCGCTGGTGCACACCCCGCACCGCGACAAGGCAGCTGGAACGCGCCGGACCCTCGACCTGGTCAAGGAGTCCGGCCTGCCGGTCGAGCGGGTCGCCGTGGACCACCTCAACGAGACGACCGTGCGCGCGGTCGCGGACTCCGGGGCGTGGATGGGCTTCTCCATCTACCCGGACACGAAGATGGACGAGGACCGGATGGTCGCGATCCTCAAGGAGTACGGCACCGCGCGGGTGCTGGTGAACTCCGCGGCGGACTGGGGCCGCTCGGATCCGTTGAAGACGCACAAGACCGGACTGGCCATGCTGGCGGCGGGTTTCGACGAGTCCGATGTGGACACCGTGCTGTGGCGCAACCCCGTCGAGTTCTACGGCCAGAGCGGACGGCTGGTGCTCGACGACCTGCCCGAGGCCGCGGAGACGTTCCTCGGCAACTCCGTGCTGCGGGGTGAGCGGTGATGGACCTGTCCTACTGCACCAACGTGCACCCGGCCGAGGACCTGCGCGGCGTCCTCGCCCAGCTCGACCGCTACGCCCTGCCCGTGCGCCGCCTGCTCGGGACCGACCGGCTCGGCCTCGGCCTGTGGCTGTCCGCCGACGTCGCCCGCGGCCTCGCCGAGGACGCGACCTCGCGGCGGCGGCTGCGCGCCGAGCTCGACGCGCGCGGCCTGGAGGTCCGCACCCTCAACGCCTTCCCCTACGGCGGGTTCCACGAGGCCGTGGTGAAGCACTCGGTGTACCGGCCGCGCTGGACCGACCCGGAACGCCTGCGCTACACCACCGACTGCGCCGCGATCCTCGCCGACCTGCTGCCCGACGACGCCGAGAGCGGCAGCATCTCCACGTTGCCGCTGGGCTGGCGCACCCCGTGGACCCCGTGGGACGACGCCGCCGCGTTCGCCGCGCTCGACGAGCTGACGCGGGTGCTGCGCGCGCAGGCCGCGTGGACCGGCAGGCGGGTCGTGCTGGCCGTCGAACCGGAACCCGGCTGCGTCTTGGACACCGTGCACGACGCCGTGATGGGGCTCGCGGGCCGCGTCGACCCCGACTTCGTCGGGATCTGCTTGGACACCTGCCACCTCGCGGTGTCCTTCGCCGACCCGGCCGCCGCCGTCGCCGAGATCCGCGGCGCGGGACTGCGGGTGTTCAAGGTGCAGGCGTCGGCGGCGCTGGAGGTCACCGGCCCCGGCACGCCGGAGGGCCGTCGAGCGCTGGCCGCGTTCGCCGAACCCCGCTACCTGCACCAGGTCCGCGAGCACAACGCGGGGCTGGTGTTCACCTCGGACGACCTCGTGCACGCCCACCACGAGCTGCCCGGCCGCAAGCCGTGGCGCGTGCACTTCCACGTGCCGCTGCACGCCCGGCCCGCCGCGCCGCTGTCGGCCACGACCGACGTGCTGCGCGACGCCGTGCGGGCGCTGGCCGAGGACGGCCCGCTGCCGCACGTGGAGGTCGAGACGTACACGTGGAACGTCCTGCCCGGAGCCGTGGGGCAGGACGACACCGGCCTGGTGCGCGGGATCGCCGCCGAACTGCGCTGGGCGCGGGAGCACCTCGGGGTTCTGGAGACGGCCGGGGAAGGAGCGCGCTCGTGAAGCCGCTGGTGGTGATCGACGTCGTCGGGATGACCCCGGCGCTGCTGCCGCACATGCCGAACCTCGCGAGGCTGGGCTGGCAGGCGGAGCTCGGGACGGTCCTGCCTGCCGTCACGTGCAGCGCCCAGGCCACGTTCCTCACCGGCCTCACCCCGGCCGAGCACGGGATCGTCGGCAACGGCTGGTACTTCCGCGACCTCGGCGAGGTCCACCTGTGGCGGCAGCACAACCGCCTGGTGGGCGGCGAGAAGCTGTGGGAGACAGCGCGCCGCGTCCACCCCGGCTACACCGCCGCGAACGTGTGCTGGTGGTACGCGATGGGCGCGACCACCGACGTGACGATCACGCCCCGGCCGATCTACCACGCCGACGGCCGCAAGTCGCCCGACGCCTACGTCCGGCCGGTCGAGCTGCACGACCGGCTCGTGGCGTCGCTGGGGGAGTTCCCGCTGTTCCAGTACTGGGGGCCGACGGCGTCGATCGCGTCCAGCCGCTGGATCGTCGGCGCGGCCCGCAAGATCCTCGTCGAGCAGCGCCCGGACCTGCTCCTGGTGTACGTGCCGCACCTGGACTACGACCTCCAGCGGTTCGGCCCGAACTCGCCGCAGGCGGTGGCCGCGGCGAAGGCCGTGGACGCGGAGATCGCGCCGCTGCTGACCGACGCGCTCGGCGCGGGGGCGACCGTCGTCGCGCTGTCGGAGTACGGCATCACCGAGGCCCGCCGGGCCGTGGACGTGAACCGGGCCCTGCGGTCCGAGGGCCTGCTGGAGGTCTACACGCAGGCGGGCATGGAGTACCTGGACCCGTGGACGTCGCGGGCGTTCGCCGTGGCGGACCACCAGATCGCGCACGTCTACGTCGACGACCCGGCCGACGTGGACCGGGTCCGCTCGATCGTCGAGGCGCTGCCCGGCGTGGACCGGGTGCTGGACCGGGTGGAACAGGCCGCCGAGGGCTTGGACCACGAGCGGTCCGGCGAACTCGTCGCCGTCGCCGAGCCGGACGCGTGGTTCACGTACTACTACTGGCTCGACGACGACCGCGCGCCGGACTTCGCGCGCGGCGTGGAGATCCACCGCAAGCCCGGCTACGACCCGGCCGAGCTGTTCTTCGACCCCGCCGACCGGTGGGCGAAGGCCAAGGCAGGACTGAACCTCGTCCGGAAGAAGGCGGGCCTGCGGTACGCGATGAAGGTCGTGCCGCTCGACCCGGCCCCGGTGCGGGGCAGCCACGGCCGCCTGCCGGACGACCCGGCCGACGGACCCGTGTTGATCTGCTCGGACACGACCGTCGAGCCGCGCGCGAGGATCGCGGCGACCGAGGTCAAGGACTTCCTGCTGGAACTGCAAGGACTGCGGGCACCCGCGGTGCACACGATAGGAGAACAAGGATGAGCCGTCCCGTCACCCTCTTCACCGGCCAGTGGGCCGACCTGCCGTTCGAGGAGGTCTGCCGTCTCGCCGCCGGGTGGGGCTACGACGGGCTGGAGATCGCGTGCTCCGGCGACCACTTCGAGGTCGACCGGGCGCTGGCCGAGCCCGACTACGTCCCCGCGAAGCTGGCGCAGCTGGAGTCGCACGGGCTCAAGGTGTACGCGATCTCCAACCACCTCGTCGGCCAGGCCGTGTGCGACGACCCGATCGACGACCGGCACCGCAACATCCTGCCCGCCCGCATCTGGGGCGACGGCGAACCGGAGGGCGTCCGCAAGCGCGCGGCCGCCGAGATCGCCGACACCGCCCGCGCGGCGGCGAAGCTGGGCGTGGACACCGTCGTCGGCTTCACCGGGTCGAAGATCTGGAAGTACGTGGCGATGTTCCCGCCGGTGTCGCAGGCCGTGATCGACGACGGCTACACCGACTTCGCGAACCGGTGGAACCCGATCCTCGACGTGTTCGACGAGGTCGGCGTGCGCTTCGCCCACGAGGTCCACCCGTCCGAGATCGCCTACGACTACTGGACGACCCGCAAGACCCTGGACGCGCTGGGCAACCGCCCGGCGTTCGGCCTCAACTGGGACCCGTCGCACTTCGTGTGGCAGGACCTCGACCCGGTCGGCTTCATCCTCGACTTCGCCGACCGGATCTACCACGTCGACTGCAAGGACACGAAGAAGCGGTTCGACGGCCGCAACGGGCGGCTGGGCTCGCACCTCGCGTGGGCCGATCCCCGGCGCGGCTGGGACTTCGTGTCCACCGGCCACGGCGACGTGCCGTGGGAGCAGTCGTTCCGCGCGCTCAACGCCATCGGCTACACCGGACCCATCTCGGTCGAGTGGGAGGACGCCGGGATGGACCGGCTGCGCGGCGCCGAGGAAGCCGTGAAGTTCATCAGGGGCCTCGTGTTCGACCCGCCCGCGGCGTCGTTCGACGCCGCTTTCTCCACCCGAGAAGAATCCTGAGAGGACAGCGTGCAATGACGCAAAGCCCGTCCAGAAGAGCAGTTCTCGGAGCACTGGGAGCGGCGGCGGCCGTCGCCGCGCTGCCCGGCGTGGCCGCCGCGGGCACCGGGCGGCACGGCCTCCGCGTGCCCCGCGAGTCGATCAGCATCCAGCTCTACACCCTGCGCGGGATCATGGGCGACAACCCGGCCCCGGTGCTGGAGTCGTTGGCGGACATCGGGTACCGCAAGGTCGAGTTGGCCGGGACCTACGGCCGCACGGCCGAGGAGTTCGCCAAGATCCTGCGCCGGTACCGGCTGTCGGCGACGTCCACGCACGTGGGCATCGACGGCGACCTGAACAAGGTGATCGCCGACGCGAAGGCCCTGCGCAACAACTACGTCGTCGTCCCGTACGTGAACCTCCCGACGATCGCCGAGTGGACGGCGTTCACCCAGCGCCTCGACGCGGCGTCGAAGGTGTTCCGCAAGGCCGGGCTGAAGCTGGGCTACCACAACCACGCGCACGAGTTCGCCCTCCTGGAGGGGAAGCGGCCCTACGACGTGATCACCCGCGGCACCTCGCGGCGGGACGTGCACCTGGAGGTCGACCTGTACTGGGCGGTGACCGCGGGCGTCGACCCGGTGACCGTGTTCCGGGACAACTTCCCGCGCGTGCGCCAGTTCCACGTCAAGGACCGCAATCCGGACGGCAGCTTCGCCGACCTCGGCAAGGGCACGATCGACTTCGCCCGCATCTTCCGCGGCACCTGGAACCGCCACGTCGACGAGTACATCGTCGAGAACGACCAGCCGGTGGACGCCCTGGTCACCGCCGAGGTCGGCTACAAGTACCTGCGCGACCTGAAGTTCTGACGCCTGCCCCACCACGATCTTCGACCGTTCGCGCGCCTTGCTGCCGGGGCGCGCGAACGGTCCCGCCGCCATGCTCTTCCCCCCTGCGTTCCAGGAGTTGCCATGCGCCTCCCTGCCCTGATAGCGCTGTGCGCGTTAGCGTGCGGTCTTGTCGTCGCCCCGACCGCCGCGGCCGCGGCCGTCCCACCCCAGGAACCCGGCGTGACGCTCCGGGTCTACGACATGCAGGTGGAGCTCAGCCGCCTGTGCGCGTTGAAGACCGGCCAGACGCCCAACGTGGACAAGCTGCTGCCCACGATCAACTGGAGCGGGGACGAGTTCGGCGTCGCCGACTTCTTCCTGTCCCAGGTCATCGCGAACATCAACATCCCGACGGCGGGCACGTACGCGTTCCGCCTCACCAGTGACGACGGCTCGCGGCTGCGGATCGACGACACCCAGGTGATCAACCACGACGGCCTGCACGGGGCGACGTCGGCCGAGGGCTCGATCCAGCTCTCGACCGGCTACCACGCCCTGCGCATCGACCACTTCGACAACGCGGGCGGTCAGCAGATCACGCTGGAGTGGAAGGCTCCCGGTGCGAGCGCGTACACCGTGGTGCCCAACAGCGTGCTGAGCACGGACGCCGGGGTGGTGCGCGTGACGGCTCCCGGTCGCAAGGAGTGCGAGGCCAGCGGCGACTCCGCGGGCGACGGGCTCCCGTTGACCGGGGTGCACCCGAACTACACGCTGACCAACCTGCGCCCCAGCGGGTTCGAACCGCAGGTCACGGGCATGGACTGGCTGCCGGACGGCAGGCTCGCCATCACGACGTGGGGCGGCTCGAACAACGTGCTGGGCGAGGTGTACCTGCTCAGCGGGGTCACCGGGAACACCGACCCGAGCAAGGTCACCCGGCAGCGGATCGCCTCCGGGCTCAAGGAGCCGATGGGCATCAAGTACGTCGACGGCAAGCTGTACGTGTCGCAGAAGACCGGGCTCACCGAGCTGAACGACACCAACGGCGACGGCGTCACCGACGACTACCGCACGATCGCGACCTGGCCGTTCGGCGGCAACTTCCACGAGTTCGCGTTCGGGATGCTCTACAAGGACGGGTACTTCTACCTGAACCTGTCGGTCGCGATCAACGAGGGTGGCGCGACGACCGATCCGCAGCCCGCGGCGAACCGCGGCACGTCGATCAAGGTGAACAAGGCGACCGGCGCGGTGTCCTACGTGGCCGGTGGGCTGCGGACGCCGCACGGCATCGGCTGGGGCCCGGAGGGCGAGGTCTTCGCCACGGACAACCAGGGCGGCTGGCTGCCCGCGTCCAAGCTGGTGCACATCAAGCAGGACCGCTTCTTCAACCACTACACCAACCCCGACGGCCCGTACGACAACCAGGCCATCACCAACCCGGTGCTCTGGTTGCCGCACAACGACATCTCGAACTCCCCGAGCAACCCCGTGCAGCTGACCACCGGTCCGTTCGCCGGCCAGGTCGTGTTCGGCGACGTGACCTACGGGGGACTCCAGCGCGGGTTCCTGGAGAAGGTCAACGGCGAGTACCAGGGCGCGGTCTTCCGCCTCACCCAGGGCTTGGAGTCCGGGGTGAGCCGGATCAGCCTCGGCCCGGACGGCGCGATCTACACCGGCGGCATCGGCGCGGGCGGCAACTGGGGCCAGGAGGGCAAGCTGGAGTTCGGCCTGCAGAAGCTGACGCCGACCGGCACCGGGGCGTTCGACATCCTGGCCATGCGGGCGATCGACGGCGGGTTCGAGTTGGAGTACACCCAGCCGCTGTCGGCGGCCACCGCGACCGACCTGGCGGCCAAGTACCAGGCGCAGCAGTGGCGGTACGCGCCCACGTCGACCTACGGCGGCCCGAAGGTCGACGAGCAGGTCGTGCAGGTGACGTCGGCGGCGCTGTCCGCCGACCGCAAGAAGGTCACGCTGAAGCTGGCGGGCCTGAAGCCGGGGCGGGTCGTGCACCTGCGGTCGCCGCGCCCGTTCGCGGCGGAGAACGGCCAGTCGCTGTGGAGCACGGAGGCCTGGTACACCCTCAACGCGCTGGTCGGCAGCGGGCCCGCGCCGGAGTACGAGGCGGAGACGGCCGGGCTCAGCGGCAGCGCGGCGGCCAACACCAACCACGCGAGCTACTCGGGCACCGGTTTCGTCGAGGGCTACTGGAACCAGGGGGCCACGACCTCGTTCTCGGTCAGCGTCCCGAGCGCGGGCTCGTACAACGCGGGGTTGAGGTACTCCAACGGCCCGAACCCGTTCGCGGGCACCAAGAAGGTCAGCCTCTACGTCAACGGCGCGAAGGTGCGGCAGGTGTCGTTGGCCAGCACCGGTAACTGGGACACGTGGGCCACGCAGACCGAGCAGGTCACGTTGCGGGCGGGCACCAACTCCGTCGTCTACAAGTACGACTCCGGTGACGACGGCAACGTCAACCTGGACAAGCTGACGGTGTCCTCCGGCGCCCGGATCACCCTGTTCAACGGCGGTGGCCTGGACGCGTGGGAGGCCCGCTCGGGCGGCGCGGCGACGTGGCCGGTGTCCGGTGGCTCGATGGAGTCGCTCGGCGGCGACATCCGGACGAAGCAGAAGTTCGGCGACTTCCGCCTGCACGCCGAGTGGCTGGAGCCGACCTACCCGCCGGAGGTGACCGGCCAGGCGCGGGGCAACAGCGGCATCTTCTTCCAGGAGCGCTACGAGTTGCAGATCCTGGAATCGTTCGGCGACACCACGTTGGCGTCGAACGAGGCCGGGTCGATCTACTCGAAGCGCGCCCCGGACCGCAACATGGCCACGGCCTCGAACACGTGGCAGACCTACGACGTGACGTTCCGCGCGGCCAGGTTCGACAGCGCGGGCGTCAAGACCGCCAACGCCCGCGCCACGGTCGTGTGGAACGGCGTGACGGTGCACAACGACGTGGAGATCGACGGCGGCACGGGCGACAACCTGCCCGAGGACGCCACCCCGCAGGCGATCCGCCTGCAGGACCACGGTGACGCGGGCGCGAACCCGCGGTTCCGGAACATCTGGATCGAGCCGCTGAGCTAGCGGACGGCGGTGGGGTGCGTTCCGACGCACCCCACCGGGCTAGATCCAGTCGATGAGGTCGACCTTCGCGTCCTCGACGGAGGCGATCCTCGTCGGCTCGACGCCACCCGTGGTCGGCACGGTGTAGAGCGCGGGCGTGCCGCTGATCGCCGAGATGAACGCCACCTGCGTTCCGTCCGCGTTGGCGACGGCGCTGCCGACCGGACGGGTCGTCTTCGGCAGCAGCGGTGTCTGCGTCAACGACGCGCGGTCGGCGCCGATGACCATCTTGTAGAGCTGCGTGTTGTCCTTGTCCACGCAGAGGAAGCTGTCCGCGGTCATGAACCACTTGGGCCAACAGCCCCGCGCGCCTTCCGGGAGCTCGGTGATCGGTGTCGCGTCGTCCACCGCGTCCACGTCGCCGATGCGGAAGGCGCCGCCCGCCTGGACCTCCGTCCGGCCGTCCGGCGAGTAGACGCGGTAGGCGGCGAAGCCGAGGTTCAGCGGTCCCCGGCCGTTCGGGGCGAAGTAGTAGATGTTCCGGGAACCGCCGATGATCCCGTTGGCGAAGGGCTTCGAGGCCTCGGCACGGGCGCTGGCGGGTCCCGCGTCGGGGTCGACCGAGCCCATCGAGTCCAGTCCCTGGTACCAGATCCGCCCCGTCGCCGGGTTGACCATGGCGGTGTCCTGCCTGGGGGGATCCGCGAACCCGGAGGGCGGCGCCGAGAGGTCGACGAACGCGCCGCCGCTGGTGACGTATCCGACGTGGGTGCCGCCGTCGGTCCCGCGGGCGGACACGGCCAGCCGCGTGAAGTCCCGGTCGAACTGCTGGCGCAGCACCCGACCGGTGGACGAGCCGGAGGAGCACCCGAACGCGGAGGAGCGGCCCGCCGCGAGGGGGAAGGACCGGCGGACCGTGCTCCCCGTGCCGGGAACGACACCGGTGAGCTGCCACGCGGTCGGGGTGCACTTCGCCATGATCACGCCGGTGAACGCGGGCGTCGCCGGGGCCACCGACGTGGTGGGAGCGGTCGAGGACGGCTCCGTGGGTCGCGCGGTCGAGGAGTTGTTCCCGCACCCCGCCACCACCGATGCCAGCAGGACCACGGGGAGCAGCGAGCGGAGCGTCATGCGAACCCACCTCGGCCGACGTGCGCGACGGTGTCGCGGGACATCCGTTGGTCGGGAGGCGGTCGAGGGGCGTTACGGCGTGGACGTCGACCGGTTTCCGGGAACAGTGCAGGTAGCGGGCCTGTCACGTGATCTCGCGGCGTTTCCGGCTGGTTGTTGACCACGTACTGACCAGGAATTGTGGTCGTCCTCGAGCGTCGGTGTGGTGGGGGAGCGGAGCCTGTGGGCAGGACCCGCGAGCCGGACGGAGGCGCACGATGATCTGCTGGGACCGCTTGGGCGGCGACACCGTCATCGGGGTGCTGGAGGCCGGTGAGGCGCCCCGGCTGCTCGAACTCCTCGACTGGGTCCGCACGCTGCTCGCCACGTGGACACCGGACGCCGACGCGGCCCCCCCCCCCCCCGCCCTGCTGTCGATCCTGGCCCTGCGCCGCGAACGCGGCCACGGCGAACCCGAGTGCTGGCCGGACGTCGAGGTCTTCGACACGGCCCACGCGATGATGACCCTCGTGCTGGACACCATCCCCAGCGAAGGCGCCGTGCTGGTCCTCCCGTCGTTCAACCACGTGTTCGCCTGGCTCTGGGCGCTCACCGACCTCGCCGCCGCCCGTCCGCGGGACGCCCGGTGGCTGGAGGAGATGGGCACCGCCCTGCGCACCGTGGCGAACGCCGAACGCGCCCAGCGCGTCGACCACTTCTGGTGAGCCGACCCCGAACTGCGGGGAGCCGAAGGAAAGCCGCACGAGCGGGTTCGGGGTCGTTCCGCCCCTGAACGGCACGTTGATTTCCTGTTGACGGGTCGCGCTGCGGCAAGTGCCCCCATACCGTTCCGGCGAATGGCCACCGGGCACCTTCGGGGTGTTATCCGGTCACTCCAACGGCCTATTGCCGCTCCCTCGGCGGCGGGCTCACCATTGGCGGGCCGAGCAGCTTTGCGGGCCCTTTTTTCGGGGGCTTGGCCCGGTATTTCGAATTCATTCCACGGGACGGTACCCACGGTTATCCCGTGGTCCGCTCCCCTGCGGCGGAAAGGGTTTCCCCATGAAGAAGATCAAGGTTCGCAAGGCTGGCACCGTTCGGCTGACGTCGGCCGCGACGATCTACGACTGCGGCTGCGACGTCGCCAACTAGTTGCCACCGGGTGGCCCCGGCAGGCGAAGTGCCGGGGCCGCTCGACTCCCCTCGCGAGGTGACCGTTGACCACGACGTCGTTCGACCTTGACCAGCCGCTCACCTTGCACCCGATCACCTACCTCGACGAGGGCGACGAGGTCACGCTCGGTCGCGCGAACTCCGACAACTTCGGGGTCTTCCCCGCCGACGGCGCCGCGCTGCTGCGCAGGCTGGAGGCCGGGCTCACGCCGCGGGAGGCGCAGTCGTGGTACGCCGAGGAGTACGGCGAGCCGGTCGACATCGTGGAGTTCCTGGAGGTCGTCGAGGAGTTCGACCTGCTGGCGCCCGCCGGTGAGGTGGCGCAGGCGCCGCCCGAGGTGCGGTGGCGGGGCCTGGGTCGGGCGGTCTTCTCGCCGGTCGCGTGGGTCGTCTACGCCGCGGTCGTGATCGCCGCGCTGGTCGCGATGACCCGTGACTCGGCGCTGGTCCCGCATTTCCGGAACATATTTTTTACCGACTCCCTCATCGTGCTCCAACTCGGTATCTTCTTCGGCCAAATGCCGCTGATCCTGTTCCACGAGGGTTTTCACGCGCTCGCAGGCAGGCGGCTCGGGATCAATTCCACGTTGCGCATCGGGCGGCGCTTCTACTTCATCGTGTTCGAAACGTCCCTCGACGGCCTGGTGTCCGTTTCGCGCAGTCGGCGGTACCTGCCGATCCTCGCCGGGATGATCGCCGACGTGCTGGTGATCTCGGCGTTGACGCTCGGCGCCGCCGTCACCGACGGCTGGGTGAGCGCGGTGTGCCGGGCGTTCGCGTTCGTCACCGTGCTGCGGCTGTACTGGCAGTTCTACTTCTTCCTGCGCACCGACCTCTACTACCTGGTCACCACCGTGCTGCGGTGCGACGACCTGCAGAGCGTGGCCGGGCAGATGCTGCGCAACCGGTTCTACCGCCTGCTCGGGCGGCACGACCGGCTGGTCGACGAGACGGCGTGGGGGGAGCGGGACCGGGCCGTCGGCCGCTGGTACTCGTGGGTGCTGCTCGCGGGGTACGGGTTCCTGGTGGTGATGCTGGCCGTCGCGGTCGTCCCCGCGATGCTGGTGATGCTCGGCATCGTGATCAGCCGCTTCCAGGGCCATCCGACCGTGCTGAACACGCTGGACTCCCTGGTGTTCCTGACGCTCAGCATCGGCCAGTTCGTGTTCGCGGGCGTGCTCGCCCACCGGGCCAGGCGCGCCCGCCGCTGACGACTACCTGGAGATCCGCCATGAACCACCGCTGGGTGACCGGTACGCACCGCACGGACTGGGACGCCGCCCTCGCGCCGGACGGGACGCCGTCGTTGGCCACGGTCACCGCGCACCGGTCGCACCGAGGGCCGTTCACGGCGGCGGGCGCGGTCGTGCGGGCGGTCGTGCCCGAGGCGTTGACGCGGTGGCCGGACCTGGTGGAGCGGCACGTCGTGGAGCTGCTGTCGGTCGCGCCGGAACTGCGCGAGGTGGTGCCCGCGTCGCGGGAGACGCTGACGTCGCTGGCCGTGCCGACCGAGCGGACCCGGTTCTACTCGCGGCTGCGCGCCGGGCGGCTGGGGCACGGTGTCGTGGAGTTCCTGCGCGACCACCTGCGGCGGCTGGACGCCGGGCCGTTGGCGCTGGTCGTGCTGGACGCCCACGAGGCCGACCCCACGGACGTGGAGTTCCTGGCGGCGTTGCTGCGCCGGGTGGACCCGGCTCTGCTGACGGTGACCGTGGCGGCCGCCGGGCCGGTGGACGACCTGCTGCGCGTTGCCTTGGAAGCGCATGCCGTGGCGTTGCCGAGCCCGACCGCCGAGCGCGAGCCGGTGGCTGATGGTGTCGCCCGGTACGTGGCGTCGGACTGCACCGACGAGCTGTACGCGGACGCTTACGACGGTGCACCCGTCGAGGTGCGGGAGCGCCTGCACGACGAGCGGCGGGCCGAACTCGTGGCGTCGGGGGAGTTCTCCTGGCGGCTCGGCGCGATCCCGCTGCACGCCGAACGCGGCTCCGACGCGGTGGAGGGCGTGCGCGCCGTGCGCGAGGCGCTGGACTACTGCGTGGACATGGGTTTCTACCACGCGACCATCCACTTCGGACAGCGCGGCCGTGCCCTGGTGGACTGGGCTGCCGACGTCGGCTCGTGGTGGCAGTTCACCACCAAGATGACCGTGTCGCTGGTCGCGCTCGGTCGACCCGCCGAAGCGGAGGCGCTGTACGCGGAGGCGATGGCGTCGACCGACAACCCGCGCGTGCACATGCAGGCGGCCTACGCGACCGGCATGATCTACACCCGGCACAACCTCGCGGAGGACCGCGACCACCGCCGGGCCAAGGCATTGCTGAACCAGGCGATCGCGTTCGCCACCCTGCTGTTCGACGGCAAGGAACGCGCGTTCCGCGTCGTGTTCAACCGCAACGGCCTCGCGCTCGTGGAATCGCACCTCGGCAACCTGCCCGAGGCGTTGCGCCTGGTGACCGAGGGCCTTTCGCTGCTGGACGCGGAACTGGAACTGCACGAACACCAGCTCCACCGCTCGGTCCTCATGCACAACCGGGCCCAGGTGCTCATGGGCCTCGGCCGGTGCGAGGAGGCGTTGGCGGGCTTCGACGCGGTGATCGCCGTGGACCCGAACTACCCCGACTACCACCTCGACCGCGGCAACGCCCTGCACCGCCTGGGCCGTGACGACGAGGCCCTGGAGAGCTACCGCACCGCGATCCGCTTGGGCCCGCCGTTCCCCGAGGCGCTGTACAACTGCGCCGAACTGCACCTCGACGCGGGCGACACCGAGGCGGCCAGGGAAGCCCTGGACCACGTGCTGGAACTGGACCCGACCCTGGTCGACGCCTACGTGAACCGCGCGGGCCTGCACCTGGAGGACGGCGACGCCGTCGCGGCCCTCCACGACGCGGAGGCAGGCCTCCGCGTCGACCCGGACAACCCACTGCTGCACTGCGCCGCGGGCCAGGCCCACGCGGAACGCGGCGAACCCGCCCTGGCAGCCGCTTCACTCGATCGCGCCCTGGCTCTCGCCCCCACTCTCGGCACAGCCTTGGCCGCCAGAGCAGCCCTGGCCCACGAGGAAGGCGACGGCCCCACGGCCCTGCACATGCTGGGCGCGGCCATCGCCGCAGACCCCGCCGACCCGGCCCTGCGCTACAACCGCGCCTTCGTCCACCAGGACCTGGGCGACTGGGACCAGGCCTTGGCAGACCTCCGCGCCGCGGCAGAGTTGGCCCCGGACGACGAGGAAATCACCGAAGCCCTGACCCACTGCACCGAACGCGCCACGGCGGTGTCGTAGCGCATTCGGTCGACCGGATTCTGTATGCACTCGGGGGGAAGTGAAGGGAAGGCGCGAGAAGACTGGGATGCCGAGGTAAACCAGACCGCGCCGGCGGACAGGAATGCCCTGTCCGCCGGCGCGGTCTGGTGGTGTTGATGCGGGGATGGTCAGTTGGCCGGGCTGGTGATCGCCTGCTCTCACGGCCACCCAGCCAAGTCGGTCGCTTGGCTCCGAACTGATCAAGCCCGCACCGGTCAGCCCCGAACCGCTCAGCCTGGACGGATGGGTGCTGACCCGGTAGGTCCCCGAGCCGATCAGGCCTGACCCGATCAGCCCGAGCCGGTCGATTCCGGACCGGCGGGGCTCAAGCCAGCCAGCCCCGGACTGGTTGAGCCTCGGTCGGTTTGCTCGGGCCGGTCAGACCGGGACTGGTTGGGCCGCAGTCGGTTTGCTCGGGCCGGTCAGACCGGGACTGGTTGGGCCGCAGTCGGTTTGCTCGGGCCGGTCAGACCGGGACTGGTTGGGCCGTAGTCGGATTGCT